>Ga0316207_10000046_pt1 | contig 269209 bp, 198 predicted proteins | sample 6weekpyrite_MG_FD_204943 | JGI IMG/M metagenome (GOLD analysis project Ga0316207, IMG submission 204943) | Microbial mat bacterial communities from mineral coupon in-situ incubated in ocean water Damariscotta River, Maine, United States -... | ecosystem: Environmental > Aquatic > Marine >... | reverse complement strand
TGATGATGTATCTGACAGCTCGGTGCTTTTTTTGATGCGCGTAAGGTCAGTGAATCATCGATGGCCAACTGAACAACGGCTTCCTTATTTAACATTAAAAATAGACGAACAAATTGTCGTGCTAATCTTAGCCAAAACCATTTTCCTTTTTGCAACCATTTGTAATAACTGGTCCAGTGCCGTTGCATATCCAAAAGCAAATAGGTTTCGGTAACAAACCCTTGGGGGGTCAGCATGGCACCAATCAGTAATTCGATGAAGGTACCAACAGATCTAAGGGGTAGCGTTTTTGCTAAAAATGTTATCCAATAAAACAGTTCGCGGGGGATGGTGCAACATCCGTTTGCCCTCGTTCCCACGGTCCCTCCGTGGGAATGCATACGGAGTTTTTTAGTTTATGCAAGGTATGGATTCCCACGGGAGACCGTGGGAACCAGGAATACGGCATGTACTAACCAAATAGAAGTGAATCAAAACCACTGAATTATATTTTCCGTTTCAACAACTACATACAATTTTTCTACAATGCTGAAAGATTTTCATCAACTATCAACGATTTTGGCGTCTCCTAACAATTAACCCGGAAAATCGAACAATTTTTCGAATTAATTGGGTGCTTTTTAACTTTGTACTGGAGCGACATTATGAAAACCCTATTAGAACAGCACTGGCCACTTAACATTACAATTGATCAAAGTACAAGTTTGAATAAACAGTTTTATCAAGACGTGCTGTCTGTACGTAACGATCCGTACAATTACAATGATCTAACAAAACTTATGCACAAATTTGATAGATATTCCGACCACTATCGCCTATCTATCAATGGCAAAGTAACGGGATCACTGTCAATTACACAAGCGCGAATGGGTAAAATGGATTGTCAAGAATATGTGCCAAAATGTTTGCTGGATAATTTCCATGATTCTATCAGTTCAGCCTGTAAATTCCGGGTGATTAAAAACGAAGTTAAACAAATCGAAAAACGATCAATGCTGGCATTACCTAAAAAAGTGATTCAATGTGCTTTTACGGATCAACTTTCAAAAGGAACAAGGTTGGATATCATCAATGCGAGTGTCGCTTTCTCTCGGTATTATCGACAAATAGGTTATGTAGAAATTGAAAATAGTTTGTTTATACACCCAACATTAGGAACAAAATCGGTAATTATGTATCTACCTGCTGACCCAAGTCGACAATCCATTGGGCAAGAATTATTTTCATCAATTGACAATCAGTTACCATTAAAAAATGTTCAAAGAGTATTAACGCGAAAACCGTTTTTTTTATCACGAACGGCAGCATAGAGGTTGAACAGCAAAACAGTTTTTTTATTTAATAGGTCTTTTTAATATTTATCTGGAAACAGACCAATTGGGTTTTGCTTGCCATGACATATTAAATGTTTTTGAAAACGCGTGAAATTTCATTTCCGACTCATCTTCAATTATTACATCTTCCCTCAACTGAAATATCAGTTCCCCATTGGTTTTACCAACATGGCCAGTTCTTCTTTTCCATTGCTTATTATCCCAGGATTCCAGTGTTTTTAACATTTCAGGACTCAATCGTTGATTACCAGGCGAAATGATCAAAGAATCATTCTGCCATGTCGCAGAATCACTGGTCTGGTAATAATTTTGATCCACTCTTCCGAGGGAAAGTTTTCCTTCATGCAATTCAACCAAGACATCAGGATTTGCTATTTTATAATTGATGTTTCCCGCTTTGTTTCTGTTTACACCGAGTAAACAACCAAAATCAATTTCTGCCATTCCGTAAGCATGGAGAAGATTATGTTCAACATTAAGCGTTGTTAATAAATCAGAAAGTGTTTTTTCAAAACTGGCTGGTGCATAGTACCCACCAAGCGCAAAGAGTATTTGAGTTGGCAGGGGTAACTTTGGCTCTGATGAACTGTGTTTTAATAATAAATCCAATACCGTTAATGGTTGACCTAAAACAATACAAGCTGTATTAAGATTTTCCGCCAGCATTAATCCTCGGCTAAAATTAACCGGCCGCAAGTAGGTATCGAGATAAATTACCGACTGAAATGCACCGAGTGTTGCTGGGTAACAATTCAAAACCACAGGTGTTGATTGAAAATATTTTCCCAGTTTTGGAAATAGTGTTACTGCTGAAGCAATTTTAGCGCTTCCATCTTCAACCACCCGAAACGATAATGGATCCAACTTTGAAGAACCGGCAGAATAGGAAATAGTACCACCGCTCTCAAGTAAGACCTTTTCTTTATCACTGTTTTTATTTGCCATAATTTTGTTTATTCCCTCGTGCCCACGGAGGACCGTGGGCACGCATATGGAGCTGTCAAAATTGAGTAACGTATGGATTCCCACGGAGGACCGTGGGAACCAGAGTAACCAGGGCGCTTTGATGTATCAATCTCAATTAACAACAAACCCACCAAACGCCTTAAACTCACCACCCTGCTTCGTCTTCCCTTTTAGCACCCATTCATAACGGGAACCCGGATTCAAGCGTTTTGCTACCTCAATTGAATTAACTTCGCTGGATTCACTTAGCACTTCTAACACTTTGCCTTTGGAGAATTGTTTAAGAGTGATTTCATATTTTGTGGCGCCATTAACAACTGGCCAAGACAATAATAATTTATCATCTTTTAAGGTTTTAACAGATACACCAGAAAACGATTGTTTATTTGCTTCTGTTGCCTTAAAAAATCCCATTCCAGGTGTTGGCGCCGTTTCAAAAATGCTGATGGTAGGATCATCTTGGTAAGCTAAAATTTGTAATCCATTATCATTTGGATTACTGGTGAAAACAGAAAAAGTTAAAAATGCTGCCGCAGCCGCAGCTGCAATTGGCGTCCCAACCCTCGCTGACACTGAGTCAGTGAACCATTTTTTAAGTTGACCACCAACGGACTCTGTTCCACCTTGCTGTAATTTGTCAAAATCGGGCAGTGTAGTATCGACAACACTTGGCTCCCCCTCTTTCTCAAGTGATGAGTTGCTCACGTGGTAAAGAACTCGTTTAGTTAAATAACTGTCAATTTTCATTAATTCTCGAATTTGATCTTGTGAATCCTGATCTAATTTTCCAGATATCAAGGAATTTATTTTTTCATCACTTACATTAGATTCACCACTGTCATCATTTGAAGAACTCGTCAAGTTCTCCATATTATCCAAAACCAATTTTATGGAATTAACAGATTCGCGACACTGTGTACATTTCGCCATATGCAACGCGGTATGCAAATGTTGAGGATCATTGGGCGATTCAGTGTACGCCACGAGTGTTTCCACATCAGGATGCTGTGTTTGATTCATTGTCGAATTTCCTTGTACCCATGACATAATTCCCTATGTAGCTTTTCCATAAATCTTTGAGACACCCAATTCTGATTTATTTGACAATTATTCATTATTTAATAAATCCGCTAATTGGGCCACAGCGCGACGGCGCACGTGGTAGAGTTGCTGCCGATTCAGGTCTTTTGGTGCAACATCGGGCAATAAACGAATATCTGCTTGTATTAGGGCGTCTAATACCTCCTTGGCATCCAATTCGTCCACCAACATGGCTTGTAGTACATATTGTTGTGCAGGCTCTAGCTTTTTCCAGACTTGTTTCATTTTATCGATGGCTTCTTGTTGTTCCGGTGCCACATCCCAAACTTCGATATCCGCTTGTGAGGATTGGCCCTCTTCATCATCCATCGCTAAGCCAGATAAGGAGACATTTTTCGGTGGATCTAATAAATGCAATTTATTTCGTTCTAACAATTCAGCGAGAATTTTTTGCGCCAGTTGTTGAATGTCTTCTTCTTTACGATTGAGTCGTTGTGCGATGTCGGCAATTTCGTACTGATATCGTAAGAGTAAAAAGACACGATGTGCTTGCGGGTCCAAAGCAGCGACATAGGTTGGCGCCCGTTCTCTACGCCCAAAACGCCAATCTTTCCAACGCTCATAAAAGGGTAATGAGGTCGAGATGATATGCCAGTAATCAACTAATCTCGCCCCTTTGCGACCTTCGTATTTTGCAATTCGATCCGGTTTAGTTAGGTCTTCCAGCATCCAAGCATAGCTACCATTGCCCCATTCACACAGTGGTGAATCCGAATCTGAATGTTTCCACTCCGGAAACAACGTACAACTTGAGAGGACACGATTTTCCTTACAAAAACGACGACAGAATATTCTTGTTTGCTTGTTGATAATTGGATCAGCTAACAAAGCAACCTGTTTTTTCGCTGTGCTATCGCCTGTTATAGCTGCCTCGACTAGCGTTTTATCTTTATTGTCGGTGTTTTCCAAAATTAGCGCCAATTTTACGATTAAATTGGTCAAATTATAATGTTTTTCACCTCTATCTCCAAATTTACGTTTTTGACCAGAAGCGCAAATAATGATCGCACTAAAATTATTCGGATTTTAATTTTGAGTGATCTAAGCTAGGGTAACTAAACCAACTTACTAATTGGTTTGCTTCTATATTTAACGCTAAACCATAAGAATCATATGCGAGATAATATCCCGCTTGATGTTGGATAACGCGAGAGGCTAATCCGAATTGATTATGTTTGAAGGCTTTTATTAATTCCTGTAAAAAATCACTGGGTGTGATTGATGGTTTCTCCCATAACGCGGCGATTTTATTGGTTTTGGTTTTTAATACCTGAATATTTTGTTGAGTTTCGTGTAAAGTCAACGGCTCGCCAGATAACCAGATAATGGCTTGTGATTCTGTCGACATTAAAGGGAGTTTATTTTCTTTCCATTTTGTTATTTGATTACTTGTGAGTGAACTCAGCCGAGCAGCCATGCTTTGAGGATTGAGTTCTGCTACAACTGATAAAAATGCAAAGCGTTTGTAAGGGTCTTTTAATCTATTTTCTATTTTAATAAAATGCGCTATTTCATCAGTGGCATTTTGAGATTTTAGAATAGAAATGTATGCTTGATATACAACACTGAGCAAGTTTTTCTGGTTTTTATCATCGTTTTTTTCCAAACGTTTTAATAACTTTTCCATCTGTGTTTTTGCCACATCTAGGTCACCATCTAATAGAAAAAGTTGGGCGTTAAAAAATTCCCACCATAAGTCTTCACCAAATTGACGAGCATACCGTTCATGTAAATAGGCTTTTGCCGTTAAATAATTTCCTAAACTAATATGTGCTGAAATTATAAATCGTACGTTTTGAGGCGATTCCTCATTAATACTTAACGCTTGCTCAAATGCTTTAATTCCCTCCTCCATCAGTTGCGAATATTTTTTTCGTAATTGTCGAATTTCTTTGGGACTAAGAGGGGTTACGTTATTTTCAGCAGAACGAAACTTTGCGGATTGTTGGTTAATTGGCTCGTATTTTAACGACTGCAATATTAGAGGAAATACGGGTAGCAGGTCCGTCACCACGCTATGTTCTCGCAAATGCTGATCAATTTTCACCGCTTCTGACACATAACTTAAACCAATATTGCTAAATACGGCTTGAAAGGGAAATTCATAACCAAATGTTTGAAATAACTCTCGCGCTTGTGCATAAGCACCCGCAACAAATAATTGCTTTCCAATAGTGAACAATACCGATTGATTTGCTTGTTCGATTATACGTGCTTTTGCTCTCAGGGAACGTGCTTGAGCTTGCGCACAAAAAAAGGTTGTTTCCTCACTTTTATTTTGTGATTGGCACGATTGACCCCGTAGTGTTTCCACCCATGTTGTAAAAAAATCATTGTTTCTTACCACGGTTTTTGGATCAAAACCAACGATTGCCATCATAGCCAATGCTTCTCTGTCGGCACGCACTTCTTTTTCTTCGGTAATACGTATATCTTCATTTTCACTGCGTTTGGCCAAGGACAAAGATTCGGCTTGGGGTGACGTATTTAACGATGCAGCAAGGCGAAGAAATTTGGTATGCCACATATCGTTATTCCGCTGATGGGCAAGTTCATGCGCTAATATAAATGCCAACAAATGCCTACCCGTTTCAGGTCCGTCTTTAAGGGCTAAATCAACCGCTGGTAAACTTACTAATATGCTGCCATCGGACAACGAGGCAGCCCAGGGTTGAACCTGAGCTCTTACAACATACACTTTAGGTTTTATGCGGCTCGTATCCCACGCTAGGAGCAATTGCTCATAAACTTGTTGTGATAACGCAACGGATTTATTGGATTTCGGGTCAATAACATATTCTTGCCAGTAACGAATAGATTCCGTTGGATTATCCGGTAACGTAATCTCCGCAAATGCGTACGAACTTATGATTAATAAGCATAAGGTGCATATGATTTTCAATTTAATTATCAGATTCCACATTTTCATAATTTTATTTCAATATTTCGGGTTTAATGATAAAGAGACTATCAATTTTGGATTATTTGACGAATTTTTTTAAATCCTCTAATTTCTTAGTAATAAACCGATAAAATACAGATATTTAAATTAAAATAGCGTAATTTTACTCTATGGGGCAATCGATAAAAATAGTGTGACTAATTATTTACTGAAGACCGTCAACTATCGATATATTTGGAGTCTCTATCCAATTGCCCTTTTACATATTTTTGTAAATCCAATAACTAATAAATGAAAACCAAGTGAATCAAAAATGCAAACGATGACAATTAAACCATTGATATTATTACTGGTTGTTAGTCTTATTGGTGGAGTAAGCTGCTCAATTTCGACCAAAAATAACTCTAAGGAATCAGTCAACAACAGCATTTTACCACCACCGGACCCGACTTTGATTGTTGACTGTCAATTACCCGCCCGGATAAAACGTTTGGGACCCAGCTCCACTTACATGGGATCTCGTAGGGCGTTAAAAACCTCTTCACAGGATTGTGAAATTCGCGGCGGAGAATATGTCGCATATGATCGTGCAAATTTTAAAAGTTCGTTTAATGTATGGTTACCGTTGGCAGAATCCGGTGATCCATTAGCACAACATAATTTAGCAACCATTTTTACTAAAAATCTCGATGTAACAGCTGACTATAATCAAGCAGTATTTTGGTTTGAAAAAGCGGCTAAACAAAATCATTCACCAGCACAATATAGTCTAGCCTATTTGTATGAACATGGTTTAGGCGTGAGACAAAATCCAGAACTAGCACGATACTGGTATCAAAAAGCAGCTGGCTTACCTGTGGAGATACCCAAATCTCGTGGTTTTCAATCAGAAACGCAAAGTCAGATTAATATAAAAATTATCGAACCACATTTGCCGCCAACAAGGGGATCCAATGCCCCTCCAATCATTTTAAGCCATGTGAACTCTTCCATTGAAAATATTTCTGCCGTTGTCAATTCCGCTCGACCATTAAGTCTTGTTAGCGTTAATAACATTTCCATTAAAACAAATTCTGCTGGAGAATTTAGTACAACAATTCGAATTCCTTCAACTGGTACATTGGTCGATATTGTTGCCGTAGATGACATTGGTTTTTCCTCTCTACAACAATTGGTTTTCTCATTTGGTGGCGATACTCTGCCGTCAATAGTAGAGTCGAACACGATAAAATTTGACAATAGTTCTCAATCAGGAGATTTTTATGCGTTAGTCATTGGTAATTCCAATTATCAACGCTTCCCTAAACTGAAAACCCCTAAAAATGATGTCCGTGCTTTGAAGCGACTTTTACGAAATAAATACGGTTTTACTCAAGTTCGAACCTTATTCAACGCAAATCGTTACCAAATTATTACCGCATTAAATGCGCTGCGATATGAACTTAATGAAGATGATAATTTACTAATTTATTACGCAGGACATGGTGAATTGGATAGTATAAATAAGCGTAGTCAATGGTTACCCGTAGATGCAGAACCCAATAATACGGCCAATTGGATTTCTGATTCAGCATTAAGTGAACTCGTTAATGTCATTCAAGCAAAACACGTTATGATTATTGCGGATTCCTGTTATGCCGGGATGATGACGCGTTCTGCTTTTGATAATGTTCTGGTAAATTCAAATTCAGATAAAACAATTGAAAATTTATTCAATACTAAAAAATCTCGCACAGTGTTAAGCTCCGGTGGCGTTGCGCCTGTATTAGATGTCGGCGGTGGAAAACATTCTTTATTTGCTGCAGCACTGTTATCTGCATTAGAAAATAATAACGGCCGTATATCAGGACAAGATTTATATCGTCAAGTGACTGCAAGTGTATCTGTTAATGCAGCCACTTTAAATATTGAACAAATTCCCCAATACGCGCCGATTGAATTTGCGAGTCATGAAGCTGGGGATTTTATGTTTATCGTGAAATAATTTATAGAGACGTTATTCGTATCGAACCGCTAAAATCTCAAATTCTTTCAATCCGCCCGGCGTATTGACTTCAGCAATATCACCTTCTTCCTTTCCAATTAATGCACGTGCGATGGGCGCACTCACTGAAATTTTTCCTTCTTTTATATTAGCCTCGTCGTCACCGACGATTTGATAAGTGACTTCATCACCTGAATCTTCATCAGATAATTGAACAGTGGTACCAAAAACAATTTTGCCACCGGGATCGAGTTCTCTTACATCAATGATTTGTGCATTGCCGAGCTTGCCTTCTATTTCTGCAATACGGCCTTCAATAAAACTTTGCTGTTCTTTTGCTGCATGATATTCCGCATTTTCTTTTAAGTCACCGTGTGCTCTGGCTTCCGCAATTGCCGCTATAACCTTGGGTCGTGCAACTGATTTCAACTCTGTCAATTCCTCTTTTAATTTTTCTGCACCATGGACAGTTAGAGGGGTTTTATTCATGAAAGCAACTCCTTATGTATGTCTTGCAAACGATTAACATCTCTATTTTTTAAACGCCTAAGCGCATAACAGGTTGCCATCGCTCCTGAGATTGTTGTGGTATAAGAAACCTTGTGTTGTAACGCTGCTCTACGCAATTCAAACGAGTCTTCAACTGCCTGCTTACTTTGCGCGGTATTTATTACTAAATCAACTTCATCATTTTTTAATCTGTCAACAATATGGGGTCTACCCTCAGCCACTTTATTTATGACTTTAACGTCAATTCCGCGATCTTTTAATAATTTGCCGGTACCTGACGTAGACCAAAGTTCAAACCCTAAGTCATTTAGTTCTCGAGCAACTAAAAGTGCTCTGGATTTATCGCTGTCTTTAACACTTAAAAATGCGACGCCTGATGTTGGCAAATGAACACCAGCACCTAATTGTGCTTTAGCAAAAGCCTCACCAAAATCTACACCAACTCCCATCACCTCACCAGTAGAGCGCATTTCTGGCCCTAACACGGGATCAACATCTGGAAACTTAGAAAATGGAAACACCGATTCTTTTACAAAATAATAACTGGGGACAACTTCTGAAACCATATGTTGGTTTTCTAATGTGACACCAGCCATACACCTCGCGGCAATTTTCGCTAATGGTATTCCCACCGCTTTTGATACAAACGGCACAGTGCGAGATGCTCTGGGGTTAACTTCTATAATATAGACTTCATTTTCCTTTACTGCCACCTGAGTATTCATTAAACCGACAACACCTAGTTCCATTGCCATTTGTTTAATTTGCTCACGAATTTTATCTTGAATTTCCGCTGATAGAGTATACGGGGGCAAAGAGCATGCAGAGTCTCCAGAATGAATGCCTGCTTGTTCAATGTGCTCCATAATGCCACCAATAACAACGCGTTCACCATCACAAATTGCATCGATATCCACTTCGATTGCATCATCGAGAAATCGATCCAACAATACTGGTGAATCATTGGAAACAGAAACCGCTTCGCGCATATAACGTTGCAAATCTTCTTCGTTATAGACAATTTCCATTGCCCTGCCACCTAAAACATACGATGGACGGACGACTAATGGATATCCAATGTTTTTTGCTAAAGACGTTGCTTCAGTTTGATCTCGAGCTGTGGCATTCTCCGGTTGTTTTAACCCGAGTTTATGGATCATTTGCTGAAATCGTTCACGATCTTCTGCTCGATCGATTGCATCGGGAGATGTACCGATAATAGGCGCACCGGCTGCTTGCAATGCTCTCGCCAGCCGTAATGGCGTTTGCCCACCATAATGTACAATGACACCTTTCGGATTTTCTAAATCGATTATTTCACTTACATCTTCTAATGTGAGAGGTTCAAAATATAATCGATCAGATGTGTCGTAATCCGTCGACACAGTTTCAGGATTGCAATTTATCATTATGGTTTCGTAACCATCGTCACGCATGGCAAGCGCACCATGAACACAACAATAATCAAATTCAATACCTTGACCAATGCGGTTTGGTCCACCACCCAAAATGACAATTTTTTCCTTATTGCTTGGCTCTGCTTCACATTCCAGTTCGTAAGTGGAATACATATAAGCTGTTTGCGTTGCAAATTCCGCTGCGCAAGAATCTACACGCTTGTAAACGGGCCTAACGCCCAGTTTATGTCGATAATCTCTTACAGCATTTTCAGATTGAGCAAGCAAATAAGCTAGTCGATAATCCGAAAAACCTTTTTGTTTAATTTTGAATAATGCCACTGAATCAAAATCATTTAAGGTTTTTTGACGAATATTCTTTTCTTCATTAACAATGTCTTCTATTTGAATTAAAAACCAAGGATCGATTTTACTTTTATTATGAATGTCTTCTAATGATAATCCTAATCGAAATGCATCAGCGACATACCACAAACGCTCTGGACCTGGTACTGCAAGTTGATGACTAATGTTATCTGAAGCATCATCGCTTTTCCTATCCAGAATTTCATTAAATCCATTTGCACCGGTTTCCAAACCACGCATGGCTTTTTGCACAGACTCCTGAAAAGTTCTGCCAATCGCCATCACCTCTCCCACCGATTTCATTTGCGTTGTTAAGGTAGCATCCGCTTTGGGGAATTTTTCAAAGGTGAAACGAGGAATTTTTGTGACGACATAATCTATGGTTGGTTCAAAAGACGCTGGTGTTGCTCCACCAGTAATTTCGTTTTGCAACTCATCCAGTGTGTAACCAACCGCTAATTTTGCTGCAACTTTTGCAATGGGAAAACCCGTTGCTTTAGACGCTAAAGCAGATGATCGCGAAACACGCGGATTCATTTCAATAACAATCATTTGTCCATTTTCAGGATTAATCGCAAATTGCACATTTGATCCGCCGGTGTCTACACCAATTTCTCTTAACACAGCAAGAGACGCATTACGCATGATTTGATATTCTTTGTCTGTCAATGTTTGCGCGGGTGCAACAGTAATAGAATCACCAGTGTGAACGCCCATGGGATCGAAGTTTTCAATGGAACAAATTATGATGCAATTGTCTTTATGATCTCGCACTACCTCCATTTCATATTCTTTCCAACCTAAAACAGATTCTTCAATCAATAATTCACTGGTTGGTGAAAGATCTAAACCACGCGTGCAAATTACTGAAAATTCTTCACGATTATATGCAATGCCACCACCCGTTCCACCCATGGTAAATGAAGGGCGTATAATCGCAGGAAATCCTATTTGTGCTTGTACTTGCTCGGCTTCTTCCATACTGTGCGCTATCGCTGACTTAGGCGTGGGCAAGCCAATTTTTTTCATTGCTTCTCTAAAGCGCTCTCTATCTTCCGCTTTATCAATTGCGTCTTTGCTCGCACCAATTAATTCAACATTGTGCTTTTCCAAAACACCTTTGCGATCCAAATCAAGCGCACTATTTAAGGCTGTTTGACCTCCCATGGTTGGCAACAACGCATCGGGTTTTTCTTTTTCAATTATTTTTTCAATTGTACGCCAATGAATGGGTTCGATATAAACGCTATCCGCCATATCTGGATCGGTCATGATGGTTGCCGGATTGGAATTAATTAAAATAACCCGATATCCCTCTTCTCTAAGCGCTTTACACGCTTGCGCACCAGAATAATCAAATTCACAAGCTTGGCCGATAATAATTGGACCGGCGCCAATAATTAATATACTTTGTATATCTTCACGTTTTGGCATAATTACATTACAACGTTCTTTGGGTTAAATATTCTGGTTTGTATTTGCTAAGAAACCGCATTGTTATTGCATTAATTCAATGAATTCATCGAATAATCCTTCCACATCGTGTGGACCTGGACTGGCCTCTGGATGCCCTTGAAAACTAAACGCGGGTTTATCCAAACGTTTAATTCCTTGCAAACTTCCATCAAACAATGAGCGATGTGTCGCAACCAAGGTTTCAGGTAAGCTTTCACCATCTACTGCAAAACCATGGTTTTGACTGGTAATCATGACTTCATTGGTTTGCAGGTTTTTAACAGGATGATTTGCACCATGATGACCAAATTTCATTTTTACTGTTTTTGCTCCGCTTGCTAACGCTAACAATTGATGCCCCAAGCAAATTCCAAAAATAGGAATATCTTTGTCTAAAATTTCCTGAATTGCTTTGATAGCATAGTCACACGGTTCTGGATCACCAGGGCCGTTTGAAAGAAAAACACCGTCCGGTTTTAATGCGAAAACCTCTTCCGCTGATGTTGTTGCAGGTACAACTGTCACTTTACATTTTCTGTCAGCAAGTAATCGTAAAATATTTCGTTTAATACCAAAATCAAAAGCAACAACGTTATATTTCACTTCGTCATCGGCTAATCGTGCATTGTCGTAAGCACTGTCTAAGTCCCACACACCGGTTTGCCAAACATACGTTTCGCGAGTACAGACCACCTTAGCTAGATCTAGACCCTTTAAACCAGGAAATTTTTTTGCTGCTGCAATCGCTTGCGCTTCGTCAATATTATCGCCTGCGATTATGCAAGCATTCTGTGATCCCTGGGTTCTTAAAATGCGAGTCAATTGCCGTGTATCAATTCCAGCCAATCCCAAAATGTGGTGTTTTTTCAGATATTCGCTTAATGAAATTTGCGAGCGCCAGCTACTTGTTATGAATGAAGCATCGCGAATAATTAACGCGTTTGCAGCAATTTTATCTGACTCCGCATCTTCATCATTGATACCCACATTACCAATATGCGGATAAGTCAGTGTTACCAATTGTTGCGTATAGGAAGGATCGCTCAGTATCTCCTGATAACCCGTCATGGCAGTATTAAAGACCAATTCACCTTCAACCTGGCCACTTGCACCAATTGATTCGCCATAGAAAACACGTCCATCTTCTAGCGCTAATATGGCTCTCTGATTCAATTTATCCCTCTCTGTATACAAAAACACCCATTGTATTCAAGCCTGATGGAAGATTTCACCAAAAAGCTGGACTACGATGGGCACCATTGAAAAATGTTAAAACGAGATTGAGAAATCCCAAAAATGGCCTCGTCACAAACCGATTTGTAAACTCATTGGTATACCGGAATATTTAATAAATTATCCGGATTAATTACGCTTGTTTTACAAATTTAACGAATATTACTAGATCTACTATTGGAGTGTCTATGCTAGAGACAAATTTAATTCAAACCCAGTACATCTTGCATATCAAACAATCCAACCGAATTATTGTTACCCAGCCAAAGTGCAGCACGCATAGCGCCTTTAGCGAAGGTCATTCTACTGGATGCTTTATGGGTGATTTCAACTCGCTCACCATCACAAGCAAACAACACAGTGTGATCGCCAACAATGTCTCCTGCGCGAATTGTTTCAAATCCGATCGTTTTACGATCTCTCTCACCGGTTATTCCTTGTCGTCCATAAACCGCACATTCGGACAAATCTCGACCTAAAGTATCTGCAACAACTTCACCCATACGCAAAGCGGTACCGGAAGGTGCATCTTTTTTATAACGATGATGCGCTTCAATGATTTCGATATCAGCATCATTCGCCAAAACATCAGCAGCGGTTTTTAATAAGTTCAAACACAAATTGACGCCAACACTCATATTCGGCGCGAAACATATTCCAATATCTTCCGCTGCTTTTTCAATTATTAATTTTTCGTCGTCAGAAAATCCTGTTGTGCCTAAAACGAGTTTTTTATTTGCTTTTTGGCAAATAGCTAAGTTATCCAGGGAAGCTTGCGGCGAGGTAAAATCAATTAAGATATCGAAATCATTTAACACAGTTTTCAAATCACTCGCGATCGTCACTGTCAGTTCCGGTTCACTGATTAAATCGCCGGCTTTCGCACCAACCAAACTACTTTGTGGGTGCACAATTGCTGCAGACACAGTTAATCCATCAAATTCCTGGCCAGCTTGCAACAAGCTACGCCCCATCCTACCTGCAGCACCCGTAATGGCGACACGCATTGAATTTCTCCCAAATTAATATTTAGAATTAATTATCCTAAAAATGCGCACCAAGTGCGACTATTTTTCACTTAATCAGAATTCTACTAAATTCGAAATTACGAAAGAATTTTTCTAGAAGAATGTTCAATTCTTAGCAAGAAAATTAAACATGACAATAATCGAGATTAAACCTTAAAAGATCACCAAGCTACGTAACTGTACCCTTTCGCCTGAAGCTCAATCAAATCCACTGCACCGACATCAACAACACTTGCAAAAGGCAACAAATCTTTTTTCGTCCATTTCAGTGCTTTCATGGTTTGGCCACAGGCATGAAATTCAACACCGTATTGACTCAAACTCGAGACACGTTGTTTCGTTATATCAGATACAGGTCTAGTTGGTTTTTTCCCTAGGATATGAACCCCGGGGCCAAAACAACTAACGATAATGTTGACGTTATCACCATAATGACGCAACACCGCACCTACGGAAAATAAAACATGATCATGATAATCCTGATCACCCTGATTAAATTGATAAACAACTTTATTATCAACTGGATCACCAGGAAAGCGTAAACTATCAGCATCATCATCCGATTGTTCTTCTGCTTTGCTCAACCCTGCTAAGGTTAACAAACCACTACCGGCGACTAGACGCCCCAACAAGGAGCGACGTTTTTCGTTAACCTTATTCAGCGAGTCCGTATTTTTCATTTTAGCTAACAACCTACATTTGCAAAATGTCGAATTTTCCAATGGGTAAATAATTTATTACATCTTCATATCATCAAAAAAACTTTTCACTTTATCCAACCAAGAATGGGCTTGTGGATTATGTTTTGCGCCATGTAATGATTCGTCAAACTCAACCAACAAATCTTTTTGTTTTTGGTTTAGGTTAACGGGTGTTTCTACAACGGCGCGACAAAATAAATCCCCGATCGCGCCGCCACGAACTGGCTTCACGCCTTTACCACGAATACGAAACATTTTGCCCGATTGCGTCTCAGACGGAATTTTTAATTTTACGCGCCCATCAAGTGTTGGTACTTCCAAATCACCACCCAAAGCAGCTGTCACAAAACTCACCGGCACTTCACAATAGAGATTATTTTCCTCACGTACAAATATCGGATGCTCTGTTACATTGATGTGAATATATAAATCCCCGGCTGGACCACCATTTTCACCGGCTTCACCTTCACCACCCAAACGAATTCGATCACCAGAATCTACGCCAGGTGGGATTTTTGCTGATAAGGTTTTGTGCTCCTGAACACGTCCATGTCCGTGACAAGTTCGGCAAGGATCAGAAATGATTTCGCCACTGCCGTGACATTTCGGACAAGTTTGTTGAATTGAGAAAAAACCCTGCTGCATTCGAACTTGACCATGACCACCACAGGTGTCACAGGTTTTTGGTTTAGTGCCTTTTTTGGCACCGGAGCCATGGCATGTATCACATTTCACCATGGTTGGAACACGAATTTTTACTGTCGTGCCAGCAACCGCATCCTCTAAAGATAAATCAAGGTTATAACGTAAGTCATCACCACGATGGACTCGTTGTCCACCGCCACCACCTCGGCCACCATTGAAAATGTCACCAAAAATATCGCCAAAGATATCGCCAAATCCGCCTTGTGCGTGACCATGTCCGCCGCCACCCATGCTCGAATCAACACCAGCATGGCCAAATTGATCATAAGCAGCGCGTTTTTGCTCATCACTTAAAATGTCAAACGCTTCCTTTGCTTCTTTAAATTTTTCTTCAGCATCGGCATCATCGGGATTTCTGTCGGGATGAAATTTCATAGCCATCTTTCGATAGGCTTTCTTAAGATCTGTTTGGCTGACATTTTTTGCCACGCCCAATATTTCGTAATAATCTCGTTTAGACATTTACATTTTCCAAACTCTTAACGGCAAACAGGCGCGATATAAATCGCGCCTGACCCATCAAAATAAATAATTAATTAACCAGCATAACGCTCGTTAAACTTATGATTTGTTGTCTTCTTTAACTTCCTCAAAATCCGCATCAACGACATCATCACTTTTTTCAGATTTGGATTCAGTTGCGCCGTCACCGGAGGCATCATACGCGCCGCTAGCATCATCACCTGGCGCACCACCACCTTCAGCACCTTTTTTCGCATAAACTCGTTCTGCTAGTTTACCAGACACTTCAGTGAGTTTTGTTGTTTTTGCTTCGATATCATCTTTATCATCGCCTTTGATTGCTTCTTTCAATTCTGCAACCGCCGCTTCAATTGATGATTTTTCTTCAGCTTCCACTTCATCGCCCAGATCCTGCAACGATTTTTCCGTTGCATGAATCATATTATCTGCAAGGTTACGAGCTGATACCAATTCCTGGAATTTTTTATCTTCATCAGCATGCACCTCAGCGTCTTTGATCATGTTTTCAATTTCATCATCAGACAGACCACTGGAAGCTTTAATGATAATGGACTGTTCTTTTCCAGTCGCTTTATCTTTAGCGGATACATTTAAAATACCATTGGCATCAATATCAAAGGTAACTTCAATTTGCGGAACACCCCTTGGTGCAGGCGGTATATCCGATAAATCAAATCGACCTAATGATTTATTACCTGATGCTTGCTCACGCTCACCTTGTAAGACATGTACAGTAACTGCCGTTTGATTATTTTCCGCTGTCGAAAACACCTGATTAGCTTTCGTTGGGATCGTGGTATTTTTGTCGATCAACTTGGTCATGACGCCACCCATGGTTTCAATCCCAAGGGATAATGGCGTTACGTCTAATAACAATACGTCTTTAACATCACCGCCCAATACGCCACCTTGAATTGCTGCACCAACCGCAACGGCTTCATCTGGATTGACGTCTTTTCGTGGCTCTTTGCCAAAATAATCTTTTACCGCTTCTTGCACTTTCGGCATGCGGGTTTGTCCACCAACCAAAATAACATCGTCGATATCCGATAAACTTAAACCAGAATCTTTTAACGCTACCTTGCAAGGTTCAATTGTGCGTTCAACTAAATCACCCACCAATGACTCAAGCTTGGCGCGGGTAATTTTTATATTTAAATGTTTGGGCCCAGATGCATCTGCCGTAATATAAGGTAGATTTACTTCAGTCTGTTGTGTAGATGATAATTCAATTTTCGCTTTTTCGGCTGCTTCTTTTAAGCGTTGTAATGCCAATGGGTCATTGTGTAATTCAATGCCAGAATCTTTTTTAAATTCATCTGCTAAATAATCGATTAAGCGTGTATCGAAATCTTCACCACCTAAAAAGGTATCACCATTGGTCGCAAGTACTTCGAATTGATGCTCTCCGTCGACGTCAATGATTTCAATGATAGAAACATCAAAGGTACCACCACCCAAATCATAAACAGCAATTTTTTTATCACCGGACTTTTTGTCTAAACCGTAAGCCAAGGCAGCAGCTGTTGGCTCATTGATGATTCGCTTAACTTCTAAGCCCGCTATTTTACCCGCATCTTTTGTCGCTTGACGTTGTGAGTCGTTGAAATACGCTGGCACCGTAATAACGGCTTCAGTTACTTCTTCGCCTAGATAATCTTCAGCGGTTTTTTTCATCTTCATCAATACGCGAGCTGACACCTCAGGCGCGGCCATTTTTTTACCTTTGGCTTCGATCCAAGCGTCACCGTTATCTGCTTTGATGATTTTATAAGGCACGAGTTTGATGTCACGTTGCACAACTTCTTCATCAAACTTACGACCGATTAATCGTTTAATCGCAAACAATGTGTCGATGGGATTGGTAACCGACTGGCGTTTGGCGGGCTGACCAACAATCACTTCACTATCATCTGTAAATGCAACAATCGAAGGTGTTGTACGATCACCTTCCGCATTTTCAATGACGCGAGCAGAACCACCTTCCATCACTGCAACGCAGGAATTGGTCGTTCCCAAGTCGATACCGATTATTTTACCCATGTGTTCTCTCCGTTCTAAATTCTTGAATAAATAACTAAAATTACTATTGCTAACAAATATTGGGTCTGGCGAATAAATTTCAAGACTTTATTTATGCCTATTTTTAAAAACGCTAACTATATATAAATTTGATAAGACCTTATGCCTTTTTCAGCCGAAACCTAACCACCCAGATAACAAATATCTTGCCTATGCCAGCATAATGCCAGGACAGGAATTATACGATCTCATCCACATTTCCATTGGTTTTTGGTGCAGATGCTTCCTTAGAAACCACCACCATAGCAGGCCGTAACAACCTGTTATTTAAGGTATATCCCTTTTGAATCACATTCATTACGGTGTTGGGTGCAAGTTCAGCATTTTCTTGCATTGTCATCGCCTGATGTAAATCGGGATTAAATTTTTCACCTTCTGGATCAACAACTTGAACACCAGACTTATCAAGTGCTGTGAGAAACATTTTGATCAACATTTCACTACCTTCGCGAAACTTCTCAATATTTGCTTCTTCAGAATTTGCTGCGGCTAATCCCATTTCCAAAGAATCCACAACGGGTAACAATTCTTGAGCAAATTTCTCGATGGCAAAATTTCGCGCTTTGCTGATATCGTTCTCCATTCGACGTCTGGCATTTTCTGTTTCCGCTTTAGTGCGTAGAGCCAAGTTGTAATTTTCTTGCGCTTTTTTGTCTGCGGCGTCCAACTCTGCTTTTAATGCATCAATTTCTGCTTTTAATACGTTTACATCGTCAGATTCGCTTGCTTCGATGATTACTTGCGCATCAGGATCCTGGTTAGATTTTTCATCAGGAGTGTCCTGCATATCACTGTTATTACTCATCATTTTCTCCGTAATCTGTTACAATCTATTCATAAAGCCTCACCAATCAAAATCTTCAATTGGTATTCTGTGCCACTATATGGGGGAGTTTTATTTGTTTTGCAATGCCGATGCAAATAATTTTGCGGTGACATCAACAATGGGTATGACTTTGTCATAAGACATTCGCGTTGGTCCAATAACACCGAGCACCCCGACAACATCATCAACAGCATAAGGTGACGTCACGATACTGCAATCTCCCAAGACATGATTGCCTGTTTCTGAACCAATGAAAATTTGGGTTTCTTCCGCCACTAAGCATTGATCGAGTAATTCAAGCATATCTTTTTTACCCTTGAATGCTTCAAAAAGCTGACGCATATTCTCAGTATTTGCCATTTCTTGGTATGTTAATAAATTTGATCGGCCAGCGACGAAAACATCATCTTCATTATCAGACTCTGGAAATAAACGGTCAGCCATTTCCAGCAGCGTCACCATATAATTATTCACATCTTGTTGCGCTTGATGCAACTCTGTTAACAAATTTTCCCTGACGTTTTGAATGTCTTTCCCAACAAACTCGGCGTTTAAATAGTTCGCAATTTGTTCTAATTCCGCTTGGCTGAATGTACGATGCGTGTGCAGTATGCGATTTTTAACGTCGCATTCGTTTTCAACAATGATGGCTAAAATGCGATTATCAGATAATGGCAAAAACTCAATGTGACGAAAGGAATTGTGTTGTCGACGTGGCAACATCACAATACTCGCCATACCGGTGATTCCAGACAAAATATCGGATGCGGTAATAGCAAGTTCTTTTGGGGCTAAATCTTGAACCAATCCTTGCTCAATTCTCATTAGCTCCAACTCATGAATGGGTTTTACTACGACTAATGAATCGACAAACATTCGATAACCCAACTCCGTGGGCACTCGACCAGATGAGGTGTGAGGTGAGGCAACTAATCCCATTGTTTCTAAGTCCGCCATGACTTTACGTATTGTAGCAGAACTAACATCCAAGCCTGATTGTGTAACTAATGTTTTCGAGCCAACAGGCAAGCCATCATCAATATACTTTTCAACCAAAGTTTTTAGCAGAATTTGCGCTCTTTCGCTTAAAGACGGTAATTCAGTTGCGGATTCGTTACTTTTTGATTTCACAAAACTATTCAATCACTTTGCAATGGGTGGCCAGGGCCTTTTATTAACACGATTATTATTTTGTTCAGTAACACGTTATATAGGGTTTTAATTAGAAAAAACAACTACTCCCTGTCATCAAAACAGGGCAAGCCCACATTTCTCATAATAAAACTTGCCAACTGCATAGACCTTAATCTATAAATCCATTAACAATAAAAACAATTAGCAATAAGCTGAAATCTTGTGAAAACTTATATACACTGAAACAATGTCTGTTCGATATATAGCTTCACAACTAACTCAAATTGATAAATTTCAGAGTGATTTACGATTTATCGATATAAACTCATAATCTCTTCGCCGCTCGGAGCTAAAAATGACAACATCATTTAAGTCAATTGGATTGATTGGTAAAAAGTATGCTAACGCAGATGTAGGAGAGGCATTATCAAACTTAGCAAACTTTTTGAAAGAAAAGGAATGCGACGTTTACATCGACAACAATACGGCAAAATCGGCAAACATCCATAATATTGAATCAGTCAGTCGCCAAAAAATGGGCGAAGTTTGTGATTTGGTTGTATCCCTTGGTGGGGACGGGACCTTTCTCAGTGCAGCTCGATCGTTGGCAAAATACAAAGTACCGATGGTTGGTGTTAATCTCGGCACGCTTGGATTTTTAACCGATATTGCGCGAAATGATGTTAACAGTAAGTTAACAGAAATATTAGAAGGCAAATATTTTAACGAAACCCGCCTGTTGTTGAACGTCACCATTGTCCGAGATGGAGAGGAAATTAACGAAAGCATCGCATTTAATGACGTAGTGGTACATAAATGGGAAGAAGCGCGAATGCTAGAGTTCGAAACCACTATTGACGGTGGTTTTGTAAACAAGCAAAGCTCTGATGGCTTAATTATCGCTACACCAACTGGATCAACCGCTTACGCACTATCCGGCGGTGGCCCCATTATTCACCCAACACTCAATGCATTTTTACTCGTACCTATCTGTCCGCATACACTCACCCAAAGACCATTAGCCGTGCACGGCGATAGCCACGTGGAAATTGTTGTAAGCACCTCTGGACACGCCAGAGCGCAAGTCACTTGTGATGGTCAAATCAATCTGGGTGTCATTGCAGGAGATAAAATCTGCATCGACAAACTGGAAAATGAAATTTCAATTTTACATCCCATGGATTATAATTATTACGAAATTTTACGGGCTAAACTGGGCTGGGGAGGCCACATTTAATTTTTGTTAACACAACTTTGCATTCGCAATTTTGCCATACTTGATCAGCTAGAACTGGAATTCAATCATGGCATGACCGCCATCACTGGCGAAACCGGTGCCGGCAAGTCCATTGCTATCGATGCACTCGGGCTTGCTTTAGGTTCACGCGCTGACTCAGGCATCATTAAACAAGGCCATAATCGCTGCGAGATAACCGCAAGTTTTGACATATCCAAACTCAAAAACGTGCAAAAACGCCTTGCGGAATTGGAGCTTGACGCAGATGACGAGTGTATATTGCGTCGCACAATTTCAACGTCAGGTGGCTCAAGAGCCTATATCAATGGCAGCACAGTTCCGCTTCTAACTGTCAAACAAATTAGTCATTTATTACTCGACATTCACAGCCAACATCAACACCAGTCTTTGTTATCTGCTGACACACAAAGAATTATCCTAGACAATTTTGGCCAACACCTGAAACAAGCAAAAACAGTTGAAGATATTTTTCATAATTGGTCTTCACTAAAAAAACAAATTTCTCAGTTAAAAAAAGAAAACCAAGAACGACACTCTCGTATTGAGTTTCTTGAATTTCAAGTCAACGAACTAAACGAACTCAATTTAAAAAAACAGGAATGGGAAAACCTGAATCAAGAGCAACACCGCTTGGCAAATCAAGAAGAAATTCAAACCTGTTTAACCTATGCGAGTGATGTTTTAGGAAACCAACAAAATGCCCTTTCCAATCAACTCGAACTAGTTAATCAAAAACTTCAATCCATCGTTCAATTTCAACCAGAAATCAAATCTGTTATTGAATTATTAGACTCAGCCAGCATAAATATCAATGAGGCCATTGGTGAAATTCGGCACAGCTTCAATGCTGAATTAGAATCAAGTCAATTAGAAATAATAGAAACTCGTATGGCAGATATTCATGAGTTGTCCCGTAAACATCGATGTGAACCAGAGAACCTTTGGTCATTAACCGAAAAAATGCAGCTCGAATTAGATCAGTTACTTAATGCCGACGAAACCTTAGTCACTCTAGAAAACGCCTTATCTGAAATTGAAAATAACTATCTATCTGAATCTGAAAAATTAACAAAAAAACGCAGCACTAGTGCAAAAAAATTAAAGCGTGAGGTTGAAAAATTATTATCACAACTAGGCATGGAGAATTGCCAATTTAATGCCGTTTTAAAGAAAAATGAAAAAAACCTAATTCAACCCCATGGTATGGAAAAAATTTCCTTTGAAATAAGCACAAATCCAGGTGCACCCTCAAAACCATTAGCAAAAATAGCCTCCGGGGGAGAATTATCGCGTATTAGCCTGGCCCTCCAGGTGGTCACAACGAGTATAAGTAATATCCCTACTCTCATTTTTGACGAAGTGGATGTGGGCATCGGAGGAGCCGTTGCAGAAGTTGTCGGAAAATTACTGAATAATCTGGGTTCATCAAAACAAATTATCTGTATTACTCACCAAGCGCAAGTTGCGGCTCAAGCTAACCAACATTGGATGGTGGAAAAACAAAATACGAAAAAAGACGTTAGTACAAAAATGACGGTATTAAATAGCTCAGAAAGGGAAATAGAAATTGCACGTATGATTGGAGGAATAAATTTAACCAGTGCCACACAAAAACACGCTAAAGAAATGTTAAAAAATGCGTTGCAACATAACTCAGATAAGAAAAATAAATTAAAAGCATGAGTTACCTTCTCACTTTATTACTATTGCCGAGGCTTCATGCAAAATACAATTCCAAACATCGCAAGCAAACCCACAGTTATTACACAGCCAATCTTATTGAAATGGCCTTCAGATCTAGATAACTCTCTATCTGACATATCTGAAGCAACCGCGAATCGCTTAAATGACATTCATGGCACAATCAATCAATGTGATTTATTATTGTCTTCTTCTGGAAATTATCACATGGCATTTAAAAATATTTGGGATATGTTTTTGCATAAAAAAGCCATTCCGATGAATTTTAAAAATTGCTTATACACAACAACGCCACCGATAATCGAAAAACAACTATTAAATGGTGGATTCAACATTGGCAATTTGAGCATTCAAACAAAGCCACAAGTCGCAATAATACCAGGCAAGTTATCTGAGGTTTTACAACAACAAAATTTGATAGAAGATGATCCACTGCCATTAATTCAAAATAAAGGGAATGTATTATTAGTCAGCAAAAACAATCCAAAAAAAATTAGTTCTATTTGGGATTTGGCAAAAAATAATGTTCGAATTGCAACACCCAATCCTGACTCAGAACCCGGCACATTCAATAATTTTAGTCACTCAATTTTTAATATTGCAAATCAAATTTCTGATAAAAAATCTGATTCAGCCGATAATTTGTTTAATGAAATTTTTTCAAGCAACAACAAAACCAAGTGGATTTGTGGTGAAAAAATTATGCATCGCGAAATACCATGGTTAATCGCAAGTAATTTTGCAGACGTTGCAGTCGTGTTTTATCATTTAGCGAAACACATTTGCGAATTATTTCCAAACCAATTTTCTATCATTCCGTTAGGGGGAAGCGTAGATAAGCCTAATCCTTTACCCGGCAACCGAATTGGTGTTTTACATCTCGTTAAAATTAAATCCTTATGGACTGAAAAACAAATTCAAGCTAGAAATGCTATGATTGAAATTCTGACCTCAGACGAGTGCACCCACCTACTACATAACTGTGGACTGGAACGACCAAAATCATTTACAGAAACACAATTAGAAAAAGCAGATTTAGCATTTAGCTAAACCCCAACATTGCTGCATTATTTGATAAATACAGAAATACCGATTGCCGATGATAACGTTCGGGAATGATAATCTTCCCTTCCATTTCCTTTTTGAGTGACTGCTATATACTGAATATTAGCATTTGCAGCGATGTTTTCATTTAAAAAATAAATAACACCGGATTGCAACGTCCAAGCATGACCTTTACTTTCTATTTCCAAGTCATCTATTTCCAATGTCGTTTTAACAGATGCGATTGATGCTAATATTTGTATTCCCAAGTTATGATTGATGCTCCGATATAATGAAACTGCTGGCCCAAGAATATTTTTAGTGGTTTTACTCTTTCCATCATCTTCAGTGATATTCGAAGAAGAAAAACTCGCAATACATCCAATTGATACATTTTTGAATAAATAATATGAGAAATATCCACTCAAATTTTTATTATTGCGTTTCGAAAGAGATTGATCAATTCTAGTCACTGAAAGAGATGATAATGATAAATCCAAATAACCTGCTACTTCAACAGACCCGGATTCTATGTCTTTAGCAAATGTGACATTAACAAATAGAAATGAGAAAGTAAGAAAAAACAGAAATTGAACTAACGAAAATCTCTGATAAAAACAGGGCCGTAATTTCATTCAATGATCCTAACGACCCAAATACACTGAAATACCCAATGATGTTGTCATCCCTTTAGAGTTAACATCAATATTGACGCTTTCATTTTTTTGAAATGATTTTGCATAGCGAATCCCAATGTTAAATGCAACACTGTCTGTAGCAAATAAAACCACATCTGTACCAGCGTACCAAGCATAGCCATCGACTCTAACGACAGTGCCTCGGCTTTCGGCTTCAGTTGAAACAGAGGCAATGGAACCAATGAGCTTTAAATTAACCGCCTCTATGATACCGATATTTAATGCGGCGATAGCACCAATATCGTTTTGCGTAATACCCGTTTTCTGCCCATCTCTTAACTCATCAGTGGCATTATATTCCCAAGCCAATCCCAAGCCAAAACCATCAACAACATAATAAACTGCAGAAGCATAAATATTTTGCGTATCCGTTTCAGTTTCAGGTTGACCTTTACGTGAAGAGTTTAGATTTGACAAAGATAAATCGAAAAAACCATTAATCTCCACCGTATCTTCTAATACATCTTTTGCTGACGCAAAAGGTGACACGAGACACAAACTGCCTGTGAGAATTAAGTAGAACAAACTTGAGATAAAATATTTTAAATGAAACATAATTAGATTATTATCGTTTTAATTTTACGTTATATCCAAAGCGTCATAGAGTCGTTACATTAACCCCGCCACTTGGATGTTGATATTACCGACGAAATACACCGCACATCGCAATATGTGGCATACATATACTCAAGTTAACAATCAGTGATTTGTGGGCAAGACTAGGACAAATAGAATAACTAAAACTTTTATCATTTTTCTAACCCATTGATTTTTTATGGTACCGTGTAATAGGTCAGGAAAAATTTAAAAAAGAATGAAACAAGAATCTAATTGAAATTATTATATAAAAGGCAATTCGCTACCACGCCAAAATACACAATACCGTCTCGGTAACGCATAAATATTACAACGATTGGCAAATCCAATATTCTAATTTTGGTTATTTTCTTTTATATGGTTATGGATTCCCCCACACCTCACTATTATTTTTGTGCAGGCAAATTAGCATTGTTAAAAAGGCAAGTCAAATAGCGAAGATTAGATTATTTATTAACCTATGCGGGGATTGAAACCATGGAGAATCAAACAGAAATGGATAAAATGATTAAACAGCCGATGCTAAATAGATACCATTATAGTTAATCAGTTTAACAAACAGATCTGCCGCCGCACCAATATCATCATCTGACTCAATATTCATAACATAAGGACAACATACACCCTGAAAATGATCGATCCATTCAATGTTGACACCTAAACCATCTTTAAGCGGAAATGTATTGTTTTGCTCAACACTTTTGGAATTCGTTTGTCCTTTTTGAATCATGACGACATTTGTACCAGGATATTCATTCATGACTTGTTTGATATTACGCATGGAACCGTTTATCACAACATTGATACCTTTATTTAGTATCAAATCCACTTCACCACTGATGCCATAATAATTTTGATTTTTTTCCCAACTTAAGCAATACAATCCCATAGAATTACGCAAATGATAATCTCGCTCGTCGAGCAAACAATAATTTTCGTCCTCACTTAGCGCTTTATTTGTCGTAAATGTTTTTGCAAAAAGTATGTTGTTAGAATCATTTGTAGAAGATTTTATTTTAGTAAAGATTTGATGTTTTAATTCATCGGGTTTACCAACGATGTAATAGAGTTGTCCTTTCATATTATTTCCTTTATCTGTTTTATTTCGGTATTTTAGAATACGCCCTAACAATATCGTCCAGAAATGTTTCAATTTCGCGACAAGATTATGAAGTATTTGTTACCAAATCATTGTTCAATTTCACCACGAAGCAAGATTTACTTGCAGTATCAAATTATGAAAACACTGCAACACGGAATGTATGACCGTTTGCATTACATTTGTATTACATTTTAATTACGCGTGAAACATATCTGTAACATTACTCTGCTAAAGTTCTGGATCATTATGATATGACAGGATTATTTGAGACAACAATGGATATCACAAAACCCATTCTTATTGTTATTTTACTAATATTATTGAATCAAACCACACATGCTGCGCAAACTTTAAACAGTGATAAGTCAATTGATAGTCTGGCCGAAGAACTTGTGAAGCTACGAGTTGAGGTCGAATCGCTTAATACTGAGCTCGACAATAAGAAAGCAAAATTTAAAAGTCGGATTTCTGTGCTAGCTAATCAACGCGCAGAACTGGAAGCCAGTATTGGTCGAGAAGAATTAAATATTAAGCAACTCCAGCAATCTATCAAAAAGAATAAGAAACAAATTAAAGAACTCGGAACAAATAGCAAAGAATTAAAACCTGCGCTAATGAAATCAATCAGTTTTTTAAAAGATCATATTGCATCTGGCATTCCCTTTAAACAAGAAGATCGAATAAGGGAACTGGACAAAATCAAAGATCAATTAAACACAGACGTAATTGATGCAGAAAAAGCAGCAAATCGATTATGGGCAAGCGTTGAAGATGAAATTCGTCTTACCAATGAAAATGGCATTTATCGACAAACAATTGATCTGAATGGAAAAGAAGTTCTGGCCGATATCGCAAAACTCGGCATGATGTTTATGTATTTTGAAGCACCAGAAAACAAATTCGGTAAAGTCACAATGAAAAACGAAAAGTGGCAATATGAAGTCGTTTCAGATAAAAAGCAAAAAAAGCAAATCGCTTTACTTTTTGATTCCTTGAGAAAACAAATCAGACAAGGTTATTTTACGTTACCGAATGTTTCCTTATTAGATAAGCAAAACCAAGGTATGTTGAAATAATGAAAAAGCGTCGACAATTTACAATGATTAACATAATCCTTTTTATCGTTATGAGTTTCAGCACTACAATCCTTGCGGCAGAAACCGATGCAAGTCTTGAAAAAGCTTACGAACGAGAATTTGCATTTTTAGCTGCACAAGCAAGAATTTTAAAATCTCGATTACACGATTTAGATGAAAAATATCAATCAGATCAGGTTAAAGCGCAAAAGGAAATTAACGATTTAGAAGATAAAATGTTGGCAAAACGCAACAAATCGGAACGCCTGAATAATTTATTACTCAAAACCGATCGCACGCTAGAAACCCGAGAAAGCGACAAGGAATTCTTCCAGAATACAATTGCTCAAGCGGAAAACACCTTAAAAAAGTATAATATAGATCTACTCAGTAACGGTGAATTTGAAAAACTCAGCAATGAAAGCAAAATTCTATCCCTGTTTACCCAAGCCAAAAGTGTGTTATCCGATCTATCTCGAGTCACCGCAAAAGAAGGTAATTTTTTCCTGAGTGATGGCAGTAAAGCAACTGGCGAAATTATTCGCATTGGTAACATTGCTGCATACGGTATTAGCGATGCAGATAGTGGCGTACTTGCACCGGCGGGCGACGGTCAATTCAAACTTTGGCCCGAATCCACTGCAGATGTTGCAACTGCTTTTAAAAATAAAACTGAACTGGATACCATTCAATTGTTTTTATTTGAGTCTGTTGAAAAAGATATTTCACCACAAAAAGAAAAAACGATGATAGAAGTTATCCACAGTGGCGGCGCAATCGCCTGGATTATTGTCGGATTAGGATCATTTGCCGTTTTATTATGTTTTGCCCGTGTTATTTATCTCAAATCCTCTAGCCGAAGCACGTCTCATTTAACACAACAAGTCAGTGAACTGGTTAAAGACAATAAATTGGAGGAGGCAGCAGAATTTTGTAAGAAAAAGCGTGGCTCCATTGCAAGGGTCGTTGCTGCTACAATTCGAAACCTTCACCAAAGTCGTGATCACCTTGAAGATATTATCTCAGAAAATATTTTGCATGAAAGCTCCACCATTGACAGATTTGGTACTTTCATCCTGGTAATTGCAGCTGTTGCCCCTCTATTAGGTCTTCTTGGGACTGTAACGGGAATGATCGCTACATTTGATGTTATCACTGAATTTGGCACCGGCGATCCTAAACTGCTTTCGGGTGGAATCTCTGTCGCGCTTATAACAACACAAATCGGCTTGATCGTAGCTATCCCCATATTATTGATTGGTAACTTGCTTTCAGGTTGGTCAGAGAAAATCAAGCATGATATGGAAAAATCCGCGCTGCGCATCACTAACATCTATGAAGATACTCGGTTAGCGAATAGCGAAAATGTTAAACGGATTGCTTGATACACTTCACTCGTATATCGAGACCGGTGGTTTTGTCATGCCACCGCTTATTGTTGCCACTATTATATTATGGTATGCACTCGGCCAACGTGCATCTATGTTAAGTCGTGGCTCAAAACGTAACGTCAGAGATCTAATCTCGCTATACGGTAAAAAACAAAGTGATCGGAAAACAAAAGGTATTATTGACACAGCGGTCGTTCGCGGTCTGCACATAATGAAAACCAAGCGCCATCATTATCGAAAATATCTTGATGATAGTTTTAATGAATTCCATAACCAACTCACAAAACATTCCGTGTTAATTCGTTCAATTGTAACAATTGCGCCATTAGCTGGTTTATTAGGAACCGTGGCAGGAATGATTGAAACCTTTGACTCCCTTGGTGATATGACATTGTTTAGTCAAAGTGGTGGTATTGCGGGAGGCATATCACAAGCGCTATTCACTACACAAATGGGTTTGGCCATTGCTATTCCAGGACTCATTATCGAAAGATTGCTAAAACGAAAACAAATTCGTATGCAACGAGAGTTGGCCCAAATCAAAGATATTTTATGCAGTGAAAACTCGCAAACTTTAAACCCACAGCGGACCTAATTTATGCGTTACCGAGAGAAAAAAGAGAACGAGCAACATGTTGACATCGCCCCATTAATTGATATGGTCTTTATCTTATTGATATTTTTCATGGTCAGTACAACCTTTGTGAAAGATATGAATTTAGATATTAATCGCCCTTCTGCTTCCAGTGCCTCACCTGCCTCATCAAAAGCAATGCGTGTTTACGTTGATAAAACCGGTGAAGTCTATATTGATGATCAACCCGTTAAAATCTGGGTAGTACAAAGTTTTGTAAGAGACAATTTAAAATACAGTAATGAAAAATCCGTTCTTGTGGTAGTTGACGAAGGCGTTAACTCTGGCAAACTCATCGAAGTGGTAGATCAAATCAAATTAGCAGGAGCTAAAGATGTCGGTGTCGCAACCATCAATGAAGCAGGATAACATCCTAAATTATTCCCTACGCTCGAATAATGTAAAACACTGGAGTTCTGGATTAATTTGGATAATCGCCGGAACAATTATGGTATTTTCTGTCATTTACTACATGAACGAAACCTCGTCCCCTTTAGAAAATAATGTGGAACGTAACCAGATTAATTTTGAAGTCAAAAAACTCGAAAAACCGAAACCAAAGAAAAAAATAAAAAAAGTAACGCGTGCTAAACCGAAATCATCGCAACCGAAACTCGCACCATTGCGAGGGCTAAATTCCAGCATCGCAGGGGTTGATTTTGGCATGCCGACGTTTGAAATGAACAGTGATATGGACATAAATGATTCCATTTTGGGTGACATGAGCAATGTTGTCATGACCGATGATACTGTTGACGTAGCGCCAAAACCTGCTCAACGTACAGTAATGACTTATCCATCACGGGCGAGAAAAAAAGGAATTACCGGTTATGTGGTTTTAAACCTTTTAATCGATCAAACCGGAAAAATACAAAACGTCAAATTACTGGAATCTTCACCACCCGGTATATTTGACGACGTCGCCATAGAAGGTGTTCACAGTTGGAAATTTGAACCTGCTGTTTACCAAGGTAAAAAGGTTCAAGTATGGGCAAAACAAAAAATTCGCTTTGATTTAGGTTAATTTATGTCAATCCGCTTTATACCCATAACATGTTTTGTGATTAGCTTGTTTGCTTTTCCAATAAATAGCATTGCCAAAGAAACAGATGTTGACTATTTATCCTTAGCTGCAATTTTAATTAAAGACGGTCATTTTGATCGAGCAGAATCTGCATTAAAAACACTGGAAAGTAATGAAATCAATGAAGGTAAAGTCATTCAAGACAAAGCAAGGTTCTATACACTTAAAGGATTGGTATTACTAAAAAAACAAGATTTTGAAAACGCAAAAACGGCCTTAAAAAATGCGTTAAATCATGGACAACAAGATCCCATCGTTTACATCTACCTAGCACAAGCTGCCTACCGATCAAACGATTATTCATTAACAATAAATGCGATAGATCAAGCGGGAGTCGCCGCCAAATCCATTAAAGAACTCTACACAATGAAAGCGCAAAGTTATTGGAAACTCAATAAAAAAACGAAAGCGTGGCAAACATTGTTATCTGGACTAAGGCAATTTCCTGACGAAGCAGTATTTCAGAGACAACAAATATTTTTATTGCTCGAATTAAAACTATACCAACACGCCACGAATATCGGAAACAATTACTTAAATCGAAAAGATGTTCAAGTAGAAGAATACCTTGCCATTGGTAGCGCATTACGCAAGAGCAAACAATTAGACAAAGCCATTTCAATTTTAGAAAAAGCGAAACTCCTCTTTCCTACAGACAAACGCGTATCCATCGAACTGGCACATGCGTATCTTGATTCCGACAAAACCTTAGCCGCAGCAGAAATTTTCCAACAGGTTGCTAATTTGGACAGTGAATATATTTCCGAAGCATCTGAATTATTTCGTCGCGCCGGGAAACTTCATCGTGCGCTAAATTTAAACGCACAAGTTAGAGAACAAGAGAAAAAACTCAAACAACGCTTGGCAATATTACTCGAATATGAGGATTATGAATTAGCTGCAGCCATGAAAAATCCGCTATATCGGGTTGGATTATTGGAGGATCAAGATATTCGTTATGCATCGGCGTACTCTCTTTTTAAAGCCGGCAAATATGCGGATGCAGCTGATCAGTTAAACCATGTCAAACGACCGGATTTATTTCGCAAATCTGCCGAACTGCGTAAACTCATGCAGCAATGTGAAAATAGTCACTGGGCTTGTAACTAAGAATCAAAACAATATGCGCTTTATAATTTATCTACTCTTATTGATAAGCTCGATAAGTCAATCAACTAGTTTTGCCCAAGGTACCGCGGGAGAACTATCTGTCATTGTTTTCCAATCTGGCAAACCAGTTGAAAATATGCTCATCAATGTGGGTGATGATATCGTTCAACTGACGGATAAATTTGGCAGTGCACACATCATCATTCCATCGGGTATTCATATATTATCGGTCAGTGAAAAAGACTATATTATTACAGAAATGGAATTACTCACCATCGCCGATGAAAATACTCAAATTATTGTATCCATACCCGAAAAGGGGAAGGAACCCGATATTCAATTGGAAACATCCATAACCAGCACATCACCTCAAACGAATCAATCAACACAATCAACTGTAAATGCAGGTAAAGGTCGACTAATTGGAAAAATACAATCCTTAGAAAATCAAAAACCACTTAACAATGCACAAGTTTATGTTAGTGGAACTCAGTTGGATATTATCAGTGATGAAAATGGTTCTTTTGATGTTGAAATTCCTGTTGGGATTTATTCACTCTCCGTCATTTTATCCGGGTACGCAACGGAAACCATTGACAACATTGAAATTACTAAAGATAGCAGCACAGAAAAAACCATCGAACTCAGTCCAGCCGGATTAGAATTATCTGAATTTGTTGTCCTGGCTCCCTATATCGAAGGCAGTGTCGCTTCCATTGTGCAGGAAACCAGAGACAGCGCTGAAGTAAAAGAAGTGCTAGGCGCTGAGCAAATGTCGCAGGCAGGTGATAGTAGTGCTGCGGGTGCGCTTCAACGCGTAACGGGATTAACCATAGAAGATGGCAAATATGTGGTTATACGTGGTCAACCATCACGTTATACCTTGAGTTTATTAAATAACTCGCCTCTCCCCAGTCCAGATCCAATTCGTCGCATCGTGCCATTGGATTTATTTCCAACTGATGTATTGTCAGGTATCGAAATACAGAAAAGCTATTCTGCTGACAAACCCGGAAGTTTTGGGGGTGGATTAATAAATCTATCCACCCGCGGTGTACCAGAAGAACCATTTGCTTCCATTTCTATCGGAACTGCGTTTAATAGCCAAAGTACTTTTAAAGACGGATTGACCTATGAAGGTGGCTCAACAGATTTTTTAGGTAAGGACGATGGAACGCGTGAATTGCCTGGTCCGGTTAAAGATTTTATCGATAGCGGTGAATCATTAAACGATCTTCCCGACGACGAAGTCAAAGCGCTAGGGCAACAATTCAATAATATTTACCAAGTAGAGAATCAGACACTTTATCCAGATCAAAGCATGTCTGCTAATGGTGGCACGTTGTATAACACCCGTCATGGTGATTATGGAATACTTGCCTCAGTTTCATGGGGTCGTAAAAATCGAATCATAAAAGAACTGGAACGTGATTTATCTCTCGGTGCTAAAAACCAAGTTAATGTGCAAAGTGAATATAATAAAACACGAACTGACATGGATATCAATTTAGGTGGTTTAGTGGTACTGAGTGGAAAATGGAACAAACATTCTTTAACAAGCAATTCCTTTTTTATTCGAAACACCACAATGCGAACCCAACTGAAAGAAGGTGAAAACAATACCAGTGATAGTCGATATGAAAAAAGTTATCTTTTGGATTGGAATCAAAGAGAATTATTTGTAGAACAGTTGGTTGGTAAGCATGAATTTAGCTTATTTGATGTCGATTGGCGCCTGTTAACCGCAAAAGGTAATCGAGAAGCACCCGACAAAAGAACCTACACTTATGCAAGAACGGACGATGGAAACTTCATTTTTTATGAAGAATCCGGTGGACAACGGCGTTTTAATAGTGTGGAAGATAAAGTCAATAGTATTGGTGCTGATTTCACTTTTCCGATAAACGACACAGAAAAATTCAAATCGTCTATTAAAGCTGGATTTTCCTATTATAAACAAGATAGAAATTCCGATACCTCTCGTATACGATTTGAACCTGAGAACAACATTGATATCACATTACAAAATCCGGAAGATATTCTGTCGCCAGATAATATTGGTAACGGATTGGGTTTTAGTAACGACACACAATCAAGTGATGATTACCTTGGTACAGCAAAAATAGATGGGCAATTCGTAATGGCCGATTTTGAATACACAAATGTGTTTCGAATTAATGCGGGAGTTCGACGAGAGTCCGCCGATTTTGAAGTAAAAACTTTCTCAAAAACATCTCGTGGAACCGATGCCATATTTGGTAAATTTAAGGAACAAGATTTTCTGCCCGCCAGTTCGGCTACTTGGTTTATCAATAAAGATATGCAATTGCGGATAGCCTATGGGAAAACAGTCTCTCGACCTGTGTTAGTTGAATTATCAGAGACTTTATTTTTTGATCCAGATACAAACGAGGCTTACATTGGAAACCCGAACTTGAAACCTGCTGTAATCGATGGTATCGATACTCGTTGGGAATGGTATTTTTCCACAGAAGAATTAGTCAGCCTTGGTGGTTTTTGGCGTAATTACGAAAAACCCATTGAAAAAAACTTTGTCCCAGTAGCCGGTGGTGGACAAAGCACGACGTTTGAAAATGCCAAAAGCGCGAGTGTATTTGGTTTGGAAATCGGAGGTCGTCTAGACTTATCTCGTTTCTATGAATCTGTTTACTTACAATCCAACCTAACGTTCATGACATCCTCTGTCAAACTTGGGAGTAGTGGTGTTGCAACAAACACCTCTCGACCACTGCAGGGTCAGGCAGATTATTTAATTAATATACAATTGGGATACGATGGTGAAAGTCACGATTTAGGACTTGCATTTAATCGTGTGGGTTCTCGTTTAGATAAAGCCGGTGTACAGGGTTTGCCTGATATTTATCGTGAACCAAGCAATTCGTTAAATCTAAAATACACTTGGCAACTGAATGATCAATGGAAATTTAAATTAGTTGGGGTAAATTTACTAAATCCAGAGTTTAAATACACCGGGGGTGGCGTCGTACAACGTTCTCTTAGAAAAGGCATTGATGTTAAGGCTACTCTCACTTGGGATTACTGACTTTTAATCATTCCACACATTTCAATATAGAAAGTATCTTGATACGTATCAGGACCTGATGACAAACACTTTTTTCATAACACGCTGTGAACACGTCCGTGTGCGCTTTGCGATAGCGTCCATGCTATCGAAAGTTATGAAAAAAGTGTTTGTCATCAGATCCTTAGTTTCAATGAGTTTTCACTCTTTTTGGTTTATAAAAATCAAAACCTTCGCTGCTTCGCTTTTATTAAATTCTACTAGCCCGTATTTCTCACAGGATCGCGAGATTATCACGCAGAGAATTGATCCCTCAAGGGATTTTCTGACAGAGCGGAATACAGACTGTATTTCCGAACGAAGAAAATTCATTGAGGGATCAAGAATCAAGTGAGAATTCGTGAATCCTGTGAGAAATGCGGACTAGGTAGTAACTTCCGAATTAATATCATTAAAATGAAATATAACTGATATGTAACATAATTGTAATACAACTGAATTATATTGGGGCTATCAATTTTATTACACAAACTATTTAGTATTTCTACAAAGGAGCAATCCATGTTATTTAAGAAGTCCCTACTTACCTTGGCAATTTCATCAGTGGTATTAGGCATGTCTGCCTGTTCCGACAGTGATGATGACCCAGCACCAGCACCAAATAACTCAGGTACAACTGCAACAGTTCCCAATGAAATTAAAAGTGAAGCCGCACCCGCCACAGAAACTGACGTATTTTTTGGTGGTGATAATGATGCTGACAGCAGTGGTTCTATTCAATACTTGGTTATTGCGGAATCGGGGGTTGCATTCCAACCGGATGCCGAGTTACAAGGTTTAACACTTGAAGGTGTAGGCTCTGGCACAACAATAAGTTATGTCCAAATCCTTGGATCAGAAGATGATGGCATCGAATGGTTTGGCGGTAAAGTCGATGTGGATCACATTGTTATTAATAGCCAAGATGATGATGGATTGGATTTTGATGACGGATACAGTGGAAACATCAACTACGCCATCGTTCGTATGGGTGACAGTGATGGTGATACTGGAATCGAAGCCGATTCAGCAGGTCCATCATTAACAGCCGCTCCCCTTTCAGAACCTAATTTGTCTTACATAACTGTATTGGGTAACGTTGGTAAAGGTTCAAAGAGTACATTAGGGGCCATGTTCAAAAAAGGTTTCGCTGGCAAAATGTATCGATCAGCATTTGTTGACGACGACGTTAACACGGTTGGCGCTGGCGCATTTAATGGCGCCTGTTTTGACGTAGATGATGACTTGGCTGCTGGCTTACAACTAACAGATGTAGCATGTGATGCCGGTGCTGGTGAAGTTGTATCAGATTCTGACGGAAATCAAGACACATTTAAAGCAAGCGCAAACTACGATGTTGAGGTGGCTGATTTAACCATTGATCCAGCTACATTAGCATTATCCGGTTTCACCGCACCTACTGGCTCACTGCCCACTGGTGCTGATGACAATGCTTATATTGGTGCGGTTGATCCAACGACTGCGACACCTTGGTGGGATGGATGGACAATCCATCTAGCAGGCAATGCAGGCAGTTTAAAAAACGAAGATTTCAATCCACTGGCTGCTGAAATTGCAGATAGTACTATTACACCAGCAGCGGCACACGCTTGCCCAACTGGTACATCTGAAGCGGAAAAAACGTTTGTCGATTTGGGTGGCGTTAGTTTTCCTGTCTGCTTGTTAAATTCACATTTCACTGGCAGCAACACTTTCACATTAACTAACGATCACGTTTATGCATTAACAGATTACATCGTAGTCGGAAACGGTGGTAAGAAAGATAAATTAGCCGCTGACGCAGATGCAACAAAATTGGTAATTGAAGCAGGTGTACAAATTTTTGCTGACGCAGGCGAAAAAGCCGGTATTCGTGTAACACGTGGTGCGCAAATTGAAGCGAACGGTACTGCCGCGTTACCTGTAATCATGTCCGCAGCAGACTTTAACTTGTCAGCTGGTGAAATCACGGGTGGCACTGATTTCTCAGGTCGTGGAGATTGGGGTGGTTTAGTCATTGATGGTTATGCAAAAACGAATAGTACTGATGAATAAGTTTTTCTAATTTTCATATTAAATAAAAAAAGGCGCTAATCATTAGCGCCTTTTTTATTCTCATCAATTAACATTAATAATCTTAAATACTAGAACACCATTCGAATCATTAATCGAGAATCCGATTTAATGGCATCCGCGTTATCCGATTTGACATAACTAACACCAACTTCAGATGCAAACGTGAAATCCTCAAACAATTCATATTCGATCCCTAAACTTGACGTGACGACCTTGTGCGAATCTGTTTCGGTAGCGGTGATGGAACTACTCAGATCTTTATCCTTGTATTTTTCTTCCAAAATACCCAATCTTAATCCAGCATACGGGCGTAAAACCGATCCAATATTCAATAATTTAAAAAAACCAATCGTCACACCTTTTACAGTGCTTGTTCGTTCTCTATTGCGCACCTCTTCTGTTGAATCGATATAAATAAATTCTGGTTCAATTATGAAACTATCGTCAGATCTAATGGGAAGTGTTAAATAATTGTCTGTGGTTACGATACTCTCTCCATAAATGGTAAAAAAAGAGGAGACACGACTACCAATACCGTATTTTAATTCCGCATAACTCATATTGGAAAACGTAAAAGCCATTACCAATATCAACAACCGAGAAAAAGTAACGAACATTTGATGGACCTTCTAATGGAGTTAGGAAGATGTCCGTATTTAAACCAAATAAAATCTTAACAGAACATCAATTATTTAATACCAAAGATATGTAAATAGAAACTGAAAAGACGATGTATCCAATGTTAGGTTTTCATCATCACGACTCTCAATCCTAATATAAATCCCCGCCGTTGGTCATCAAATCCATAACACGCTACACCAAAAAGTGACAAAAACACAAATGCACTAATCGACTTTAGCTTCATAAATTAAACTCATTTTTTTAGTTTTTTTAACTTCAAAAAATGTTGAAAAACTTAATTCAGATAATTATTTTTATCGAATTGTGATACTAAGGTATTAATTAGTGTTGATGACCACCAGGACCATGTACGTGACCATGTTCTAATTCTTCTTTAGAGGCATCCCTCACTTCGAGCACTGTCACATCAAAATTCAAATGAACACCTGCTAATGGATGATTGCCATCAATTGTAATGTCATCACCTTCAACCCCAATTACAGTAATCATTTGCGTATTGCCCTGCTCATCGGCTGCATGAAACTGCATTCCAACTTCAATCGTATCAACACCTTCAAACATATTTTTTGATACAGTTTGTGTTAACGCATCACTGCGCTCGCCATATCCCTCTTCGGGTACCACGCGAACACTAATGGCATCACCTTTTAGCTTACCATCTAATTCTTTTTCAAGGCCAGAGACAATATTGCCAACACCGTGCAGGTAAAATAACGGTTCGTTACCTTCGGAGCTATCGATGATACTGCCTTCATCATCTTTGAGTGTATAGTCGATAGAAACCACTTTGTGTTTTTCAATTTGCATCTTGGTACCCTTTATTTAATAAAATGTGAAGGCGATTTGAATTAGCTATATTGCTGAGATAATTTCGATAAGACTAACCGCATGCAAGGCATATTAGCAAAATGTGACTTATGTATCCAAATTTCTCGTTGAAATTGACCGAATGACTAACATCTACACTATCGAATTGTTTATTTATAAACCATTCAGGGTGAATTTTTTTAAATAAAGTAATGATTTCGAAAACAAATGCTTTGTATTTGGGCAGGCAAAATTTCTTCGTTTGCAGAAAATAACAATATGATATCATCATTACTGGCAAATCCACTGAACAATACGATTAATGCAACAAACTCCACAAGACATCCTTCAGCACATATTTGGCTACGAAAACTTCCGCCATCAACAGGAAAAAATTATTCAAGCTTTATTGGATGGCAACGATGTTTTAACCTTAATGCCCACCGGTGGCGGCAAGTCATTGTGTTACCAAATCCCATCAATGTTGCGCGAAGGAACTGGAATTGTCATATCGCCACTGATTGCTTTAATGCAAGATCAAGTTGACGCACTAACACAATTAAATATCCGTGCAGCGTTTTTAAATTCAAGCTTATCACGAGAAGACATTCAACAAACTGAATCAAAATTATTAAACAATGAGATCGATTTACTTTACATTGCACCAGAACGATTATTGACATCCAGGAATTTAAATTTACTCAACAGAACAAAAGTCGCCTTGTTCGCCATTGATGAGGCTCATTGTGTTTCTCAATGGGGTCATGACTTTCGAAAAGAATATCAACAGTTATCTGTATTACATGAGTACTTTCCCAATGTTCCGAGAATTGCGCTAACCGCAACAGCAGACAAACGTACGCGAAAAGAAATCATTCAACAATTAAATTTACATAATTCTCAAGAATTTGTTGAAAGTTTTGATCGACCTAATATTTATTATCAATTGAATATTGGTCAAAACGCAAAAACGCAATTATGGCAATTTATCGAAACAAAACATAGCAATGATGCCGGCATCATATATTGTTTGTCACGCAATAAAGTGGAACAAATTGCACTATGGTTACAAGGAAAAGGTAAAAAAGCCCTGCCCTATCATGCTGGCTTAAGTGATGAAGAACGACGAGAGAATCAAGCTCGCTTTCTACGCGAAGACGGCATTATTATCGTTGCAACCATTGCGTTTGGCATGGGCATAGACAAACCAGACGTTCGCTTTGTTGCGCATTTAAATTTACCAAAAAGTATTGAAGCCTATTACCAGGAAACTGGGCGGGCGGGTCGTGATGGAAATCCTGCCGATGCGTGGATGGCTTACGGATTACAAGATGTGATCACCCTTCGTCAAATGACACAGGACTCCAATGCGGATGAAAACTTTAAGCGCGTTTCACATCACAAATTGGATGCTATGCTTGCGTTTTGTGAACTTGCTAGTTGTCGACGTCAAGCGTTGCTCAGTTATTTTGGCCAGACCATGGAAAAACCTTGTGGTAATTGCGACACTTGTTTAAATCCTCCTGAAACCGTCGATGGCAAAATCACTGCACAAAAAGCTTTGTCCTGTGTCTATCGAAGTGGACAACGATTTGGAGTAAATTATTTAGTAGATATTTTATTAGGAAAACAAACTGAACGGATTGAAAATTTTCAACATCACAAACTTTCAACTTTTGGTATTGGCAAAGAATACAATGTAAATCAATGGAGACGGATTTTCAGACAACTCATTGCACGGGATTTTTTGAATGTCGACCTTGATGGATATGGCGCACTAAAATTAACAGAAAAGTGTCGCCCATTATTTAAAGGTGAAATGGATTTTGAACTGCATATACCCAATGAAAAAGCAGAAAGCAGCAAGAAACCAAGCAAACAAAAAAGCCAAGATATCCAAATATGGGATATGGAGTTATTTGATGCCCTAAAACATGCTCGAACCCAACTCGCTAAACAACAAAACGTTCCGCCTTATGTTATTTTTCATGATTCCACATTACAACAATTTGCCAGTGTACGACCACAAAGCCTAAACAGTTTACACACTATTCAAGGTGTCGGTGATCAAAAACTGGAAAAATACGGCAAACTGTTTCTCGACATCATTGCGTCCTATCCCTTACCAGATATTCTGTCAGCAAATTTCAGCACCTCCATAAAACAAACTTTATATCTCTTTGACAAAGGTTATAAGGTTGACGAAATTGCCAAACAACGGGACTTGAGTGAAGGCACTATCTTCACACATCTAATCGAAGCAATTAGTGCTGGTTTGTTAAACACAAAAGAAGTGGTTGAAGTATCAGATCAAGACATTGACGAAATCACTAATGCCATTGAACTGTTAGATGAATCTGACCATGGCAAATTAAAGCCCATTTATGAAGCCTTGGATGAACAATATGATTATAATGTGATTCGTTGCGTTTATGCGGAGTTTTCTACTGCGAGTGTTAGTGATAATTAATGTCTTGTGGAATTCTTTTCATTAAACCTTAGTCCCAAACTAGTCACTAACAACACAATCGTATTAGTTAAACCTAAAAATAAACGCAATCTTATTCGCAAACTTGTTAAAATCAAACCCGTGCTAAATCCCCAATCAAACATTTCAAGCTTTCAACACCGCTGAGTTTAAATCCACAATATTTATTTTAATCCTACAATACTCAACAGAACCAGACGATTTAATCATTGCCTTTCCATCCAAATTCTTTTATACCCATATTGTTTAAAAAATAAAATAATATACAAGTTTTTTATGCCGTCATAGCAATATATAATAAGAGCACTATATTTGATCCAGTTCTTTACATAACTCGTATCAGATTTCTGATTGCCGAAGTTAATTTCCGTTTTCTCCATTAAATCCATTTCAAATGGTTGATGTTTTTCCTCGTTCAATTCATTATTCCAATACTGTTTTTTCCAACAGTCAAAACAATTACTCAACCTCAATAAGGAGAATTAAAAATGCCTGATATTGAAAAATCGATTTTTAGTAAGTCGATTTTCGCTACCGCTATTGTTGCTCTATTCTGCAGCACCGTGGCGTTTGCGGATGATAAAGATGATGATGACGACCACCGTAAGTATGGCAACCATCATAAATACCATGGTGACCGTCATGATGATGACCATGACAATGATGATGACGATGATCACGACAAAGGTGTAAGCATTACTTTTGCTCACTCCGGTGACTTTCATGGAGACTATCACCCACATACTAACGGCCGCGGTGACGCCGCTGGCATGTTAGAAGGTGGAATGGCTCGGGCGGTTACTGTACTTAAGAAAATTCGAAAATCTAACGACAATGTCATTCATGTTCACACTGGTGACACGATTCATGGTAGTGGGGAAGCCAGTATCACAAAAGGTATGGCGTTAGTGAGAATGGTTGATAAACTACGCATCGACGTATCAACACCAGGTAACTGGGAGTTTGCTTATACCCCCTATCGATATATGCAATTCTTCGGCGTTCATGTTAACGGAAAAAATCAAGATATCATTGACGACGCTAGCTATGATTTTAACGCGAAAAAAGCCGTTAAATATTCCGCTGATGAAATCGGAGAAGTACCAACATTTGGCGCGCCATTTCGTAAAGTAAAATATGTCGAAAGCTACAATGCAGATGGTACACCAAACATGGCGGAAGGTTACAATCGCTGGGGTATGGTTGCAGCAAACGTTTATGAAAACGGAAGTTGGAAACTGGATCATGGTGTTGTTAGCAAAGGTACGGGGAAAAATCTAACACCTCCTTACCGTATCATCAAAAGGGACGGCGTTAAAATTGGCTTTATCGGTTGTACAACAAATCGTGGCCCTCAAGTGGTTAGCTCAACCATCACAACCGGCGTCAGTTTTTCAAACTGCAAAGGTGGTATTAAATTTCCACAAAACCGTCCGATTGACTGGGAAGACAAAGCGATTTCACATACGAAATGGATTCCAGCAACAGATACAACACCAGCCCATTGGCAAGCAGGAAATAAGGTCATAGGCAACCCTGCAGATGCAAATACCCAAGCGGGAAATCGTGGCGACAATAACAATGACTGGACTAAGCGACCACAAAATGGTGGAACAGCTGGTTACAAAGTTGTGAATGAAATCGTCAAATGGACCAACTATCTTCGTAGTGTTGAAAAGGTCGATCTAGTTGCAGTAATGTCTGAAGCGGGTATCGCAGAAAACATTTATGCAGCGGAAAATTTGACTGGAATGGCCAACGGTCCTGATATCTATTTCTCTTCTGACATGCATGAAGAACTTAACTACCCTGCGGTTGTAACTGATCCAAATGGTAAAAAAGTTATTATTCTGGAAAACAGTGAAGACATCGCACAAATCGGTGAGTTAAAAGTAACTGTGAAAAACGGTAAAATCAAGAAATGGTCTTTTAAAGATCATGACGTGAATGAAACTGTTTGGCCAAACTGGCGTATGCGAAGCTTGGTGTCACGAATCGATCAAGAGATATCTGATTTAATCTCTGAAGGGAAAGCGTATAACCCTTACAATGGCCATAAAATCGTACACCAATTGAATGAAAAAGTTGGCGAGACAGATGACATCGTATTAGAACGAAATCGTTTTACTACAGAATACGATCCTAAAAACCTGAAAATGCCAGGTGTTGTTGAAGGTACCGGTCATGACTTAGTAACCGATGTTTTCCGTAAACTTACGGGTGCAGATGTTGGTGGGATTCGTGGATTTCGTTACACTAATAGCGTACTCGAAGGTGATGATATAACCTATAAATCACTTTATCATTTCTTTCCAATCGGGCCACAAATCGCAGTTGGTAGTATTCCGACAACGCCAACGTCAGAATCGGCAGAACCGTTAGCCGCTAATGATCCAAATAAGTTCAGCAACAAAGGTAGCGTTAATCCACGTCAATTTGTTTCTTTTCCTCGAAGTTTACAACAGGAAATGGAATTTGCCGGAAACAGTACTATGAATCCTAACATCCCTAAATGGGGTGGCGGTTGGTTCTGGAACTACTCCGGTATCAAATTTGACTTGCAACCATCGGGTCCTCAGTTCGACAAGTGGGGAACTATGGATTCTGCACGGATAAGCAATATGGTTCTTTACGATAATCCAAATGGTAAAAATGGCCCAATCGATGGATCATTAAAGGCGACTATAAAATACGCGTCTTATTACTACCACGAAGATTACAATCGCATTAACCGTAATCAACTTGTACCACGGGGCAAATGTGCAGACAAAAAAGTCACGCCAGCATGTGTTGATGAAAAAGGTGACATCCTTATTCTTGTCAAACAAGCAAACACTGGTGATTATATCTTAGTTAATAACTTAGAATATGATGCGACAATTGAACGCCAAGGCGGCGATGGCTCAATGTTAGTACTGGATACTGTTGAAGCTCTTGGTCGTTATATTAGTAGTGAAGATCCAATTAAGGTTTATAACTGGAATGGCGGTGCTAAAGACGAAGCAGATCACTCGCCTGTTGCTGGTTTAGGTGGTAAGTTAGACGGCGATGACTTTGAGTTTCCACGCGTAAACTTAGTTAAAGCGAACGGTAAAAAGGGTAACGACCTGACCGACTGTTCTGCTGAATTCGGTTCACCTTGTATTGAACCATTCCGTGGATCGGAAGCATCTCTTGCTGCTGGTATCATTACATTACCTGGTGATTACATTAAAGGTAAAGCTGATACGCCTGCACTAAGTGGTGAATTTTAATTAGTTTAATAAATTAGTTAATTTTCCTATAAAAAACCCGCTTCATTTTGAAGCGGGTTTTTTTGTATATCTTTTATGATTTAACCACAACTCCGATATAATCAAACACAGGCCAATCATCGGGTAATTGATTGCTTATATGTCAGATTTTGATATACAATTCTCCACTAATTTTTTGCATATAAACTTAATTGCTTAAATTTTTAAATCCAAACAAACATGATCATTTCAACAGCCAGATTATTGTTTTTCATCCTAATCGCATGCGCATCAAGTCATGTGATGGGTGAAACATCCAACAAACCCACTAACCACAATAAACACAATCATGAACATACCGGCCAACTTGCCAATCATGAATCCGTGAAAAATCAATTAGGTGAAAACAAACACTTTGTAATGTTCTTATTTTGCAATGAGTCACCCATACCAATGTCAAAGATTCATGATTGGACATTACATCTTGAAACTCCAGATGGAAAAATCGTTGAGAATGCTAAAGTATTCATCTTTGGGGGCATGCCTATGCATAATCATGAGTTTCCCACAATTCCAAGAGTTAAAGAATATTTAGGAAATGGTGATTATAGGGTGGAAGGAATAAAGTTTAGTATGCTCGGTCATTGGGAAATGCATTTTTCTGTAGACAAAAATGGAAAACAAGATCGTGCAATCTTTGAAATCCATCTGTAAATATTTAACGCTTTTTATAATTCTCGACTCCAAAAAGTAACCGTGCCGAAGCTATAAATAATGAATCAATCCAAATTAATACTCACCTCCATATTTCTCTTTTCTACGTTTTGTGTTTCTGCAAGTAATTCTAAAATAACAAACCAAGCAAATGCAGCATCCCTAAACAATTGGAGTGAAAGAGAAATCAGATTATTAGAAAATTTATCCCTATATAATTTTACACCAAAAAAAGATAAAACAAATCAATATGTAAATGATCCCAATGCAGTGAAGTTTGGCAAAAAACTGTTTTTTGAAAAACGATTTAGCGCGAATGCGACCGTCTCCTGTGCAAGCTGCCATAAACCCGATCAATATTTTACAGACGGCCTTGCCCAAGCTGTGGGTTTGTCATTAACCAAAAGAAATACACCAACAATTGTTGGCGCAAGTAACAATACTTGGTTTTTTTTAGATGGAAGAATTGATAGTCTTTGGGCGCAAGCGACAGGCCCCTTAGAAAACAGCAAAGAACACGGCAGTAACCGAAATAAAATAGCACATATCATTTTTAGTGACGCCAATCTGAAACAAGAATATGAAAATGTATTTGGTCCTATGCCAGATATTTCAAATAAGAAACTATTTCCCCTCAATGCAGGACCAATTAAAAACAAACAATTGATCAAGGCCTGGAAAGGCATGAACAAAATAAACCAAGATGCGATTACAAACATTTTTGTCAATATTGGCAAAGCAATAGCGGCATACGAAACTTTATTACAACCTGCGCCCTCTCGTTTCGATAATTATGTTAAAACTATCCGTAAGGGTGATCCCGATATAATTAACAAACAGTCGTATTTAAATAAAAGCGAAATTGCTGGTTTAAAAATTTTCATCAATAAAGGAAAATGTTTTATTTGTCATAATGGCCCCCTCTTCACTGATCAAGGCTTTCATAATATAGGAACACCACCCTTAAATGTAAAAGAATATGACTTTGGCCGATCTAAAGCGGTACGACGTGTGAAAAAGCATAAATTCAACTGTTTAAGTGATTACAATGATTCAACCGACAAATCATGTGATGAATTAAAATACATGGTTTTTCACGATGAAGACACCTTAGCGGCGTTTAAAACTCCGGGATTGCGGAATGTTACTAAAACTGCACCATACATGCATGGAGGACAATACAGAACACTACTAGATGTTATTAAGCACTATAATGATCCACCTGCCACAAAAATTGGAATGAATAAATTACTCAATATAGATTTATCAGATCAAGAAATGGCTCAGTTAGAATCTTTTTTGAAAACACTTGATAGCCCAATAAATGCTGATCCTGCTCTGTTAAAAAATGTAATTACTAACTGATCGAAAGCAAAAACGACTTGGCCTTTTATAATTCGAACAAAAGATAATTCATCGGTTAAAAAATACATCTCATTCCAAACGAAACTTTACTTTTACACATTTTCCGTTCAAACAACTTTAAAACATTATTTCTCAACAACAGTTTGTTCTATACTAGTGCCTGGGAGAAGTATCAAACAAATCTTATAAAACGTAGGGCATTTAAACGGGGGCTGGCTTATCCATGAAGGATTCTACGCTGTGCTGTGTCAGAAGACTTTTCTTTTTAGGATGCATTTTACTAGCAACAACCTCATGTGATAACAATCAATCGTCGGAAAATAAAACGTCCGCATTCGCATTAGACGATTTAACGTCTTCCTCCATTAAGCCGAATTCAATTGAATCTATTTCACCTCTGCTCACGTTACAAACTCCCATTAATATTTGGAGCAACACAACCAGTACAAATTTACAAAACCATGTGAAGGGTCCCCATTTAGCGATGTCAAACGGGGGAAACGGTTTTGTATCATTACTCAAAACATCTGGAACAGATCCTTTGACAGGAAATTATGCCGCAAAAAAAAGTGTTGTATTTAATTACACGATTGGCAATGGATGGAATGAGGAACCCATCTCAAGTAATCCAATTGAATTATTGAGCGATGAAATAGACATAAAAACAACCGAAAGCGGAAACGCATTTGCATTATGGTCAAACAATGATGAGTTATTGTTTAGTTACAATCAAAACAACACAGGTTGGGCATCAGAACTTTCTATCACCACAGGTGATACTCAACATTATTTACTGGTAGACAGAGAGGGAAATTGTTGGATCTTTTGGGTATTGGGTAGTGACATTTTTTTACAAAAGTTTGTCATGGGCACTGGTGCAAATTCTGGGTTACAAAATGTTGAAACTAGCACAATTGACAATGCATGGACATTCAAATCCCCCATAACTGACGCAAACGGCGTTATTTATATCCCGTGGATATCGCTTTCCAATTTTTCTAATCCGTCAAACGTAACAAGTAACTATTTAAATTTAATTCGATTTGATTCTATTTCTGGATGGAGCCCCGTTGAAACTGCCCCACCCCTAATCAGCGAAGAGGCCATGGGAAGTCATCTTAGTTTGGTACATAACATAAATGACGAAGTCATGGCGATTTCACAAGATATGCGAGGTCGAATTTTTGCCATCAGTTTTAGTCCAACAAATAACTGGGGAAAATGGGAAAATATTGATTTCAATTTAAATAAAAACGATAGAGTCACTCGCTCAGCAAATGTCAGTAGCGCCGGTGATAACAATATTATAGTAATTTGGACGGAAGCAACGAATGATGCAAGCGGGGCTCCAGTGTATAACGTATACGCAAATAAATTTAATCCGATTGCAGATGTTGACGGTTTGCATTGGCCAATACCTGATAAAATTGCATCAATGGCACAACAACAAGACGAGTTTGGGAATCGAATTAATGGATTTAAACGATATCCTAAAATTAAAATTTCACCCAATGGACAAGCATTTGCTATTTGGCACAATGCGTCGGGTGATAATAGTATTTTGTACAGCAGTCAATACACACCAACAACTGGCTGGAGTAACCCACCTGATTTAATAACAAGTTATAATAAACAAAGCACTGGTAAAGTGAAATCACCTGATATTGCGCTATTATCTAATGGAACTGTTTTCATTAGTTGGTTACAGGTAATTTTTGGCGAATTTACAAATGAAAGAAATCTTTGGACATTACAAGGCCAATTATAATCTATTCATCTATTAACAATCCCTACTGATTAAAGCTCGTGATCCCTCAATTATTTGTCGACTCAAGTGTACACGCACAATCCAAAAGCGGAATTGGCGCCTATTTATTTATTTCGGATTTAAACACGACTATCACGCTTTTAACCAAGCAAATTAAAACAAAACAATTTGTAAGCAGCTCATCGACAATATTGGAATTGGAAACGTTAATATGGGCAATTGATGAGCTATCGCCTTGGAATAAAAAGTTCGTTATATATACTGACTCTCAAAATATCGTTAGATTACCAGAGAGACGAGAACGCCTTGAAAAGCAAAATTATTTCACCAGGAGTGGCAAACGTTTAAAAAATTACATTCTTTATCAACGTTTTTTTTCTTTGTCGGATAAAACAAATTTTGAAATCATAAAAGTAAAAGGACACAAACCCAACAGCCACAAAGATAATATTGATAAGATTTTTTCCTTGGTAGACAATGCCGCAAGAAAAGCGTTACGGGAGTTAAAATAACCTTTTCTATTTTAACAAAATATTTTTATGTTGGATTTATCTATTTTAAGGAGTGAAAAATGCAACTTGGTATTTTCTCAATTAGCTTAACTGTTAAAGATTTATTAGCATCTAAAGCGTTTTATGAAAAATTAGGGTTCAGCGTTTATGCTGGAGAGGAAAGTGCAAATTGGCTAATAATGAAAAATGGGGATCATATTATAGGTTTGTTTCAAGGCATGTTTGAAAAGAACATAATGACTTTTAATCCCGGCTGGGATGCTAACGCGAATCCGTTGGAGTCGTTTACTGATGTGCGTGATTTACAAAAACAACTAAAAGCACATGGTGTTCAATTAGAAAACGAAGTTGACGAAAACACAACTGGACCAGGCAGTTTTAGTCTTATTGATCCCGATGGCAATCCCATCCTATTTGATCAACATGTGTAATCAAGGTAATTTCTTATATTACCTAACTCGTTGAGGAATATTTTTATTGTGGTTAAATTAGTAGGTTACACAAATCCAATTGTATGCACGTTATTTGTGATACTTCTATTAATAAGTAATCATGCAATTGGCCACGGCATGTCTGAAGCTGAAAAACAAGCCATTATAGACGGAGGGAATCTTCGTTATTTGTGGATTGGTTTAACGCACATGTTGTCTGGCCTAGATCATTTGCTTTTTGTTCTAGGCGTCATATTACTTAGCAAAAAATTTAACGACATTGTTAAAACTATTACCGCATTTACCATTGGCCATAGTATTTCGCTTATTGTTGCTACCTTTAATGCATGGCAATTTAATTATTATTTAGTTGATGCCATTATTGCTTTGAGTATTGTCGTTATTGCAATATTCAATTTATATGATAATTCAAAACAAATTAGATCAAACCATCTAATCCTTTACAGCACCATCACCGGATTTGGATTAATTCACGGACTTGGTTTATCAACCCGTTTACAACAATTACCACTATCCAATGATGATTTATTGTCAAATATTTTGTCATTCAATGTTGGCATAGAATTAGGTCAAATTTTCGCAATATTGCCAATGATTTTGTTATTGAGAATTTATAAAAACCGTCATTATTATCCAATCCTCTTTAAATCCATTAATCGAAGTTTAATTTTTCTTGGTGGAGTTTTGTTTTTTGTGCAACTATCTTACTTTTCAGAGTTAATGATTGAAGATGACACTCCACCCGACATGGATATCATCACCAAGGATAGTAAGAAAAAAGCGAATATTACGTGGCAAGATTTTATCAGCATTGAAGTACCTGCAAATGGTGCAAATGAATTTAAACTGCATTTGGCTCAGGGAGCTACCTTTGAATATGCTTGGAAAACCAGTGGTAAAAGACTCGATTTTGATTTTCATGGCGACCCCAAAGGTGCAAAAAAAGGTGTGTTTGTTAGTTTTTTGAAACGTAAAAAAAGTCGATCCTCAGGAATATTTACTGCTAAATTTGATGGTAATCACGGATGGTTTTGGGAGAACCACACGACCAGTCCTGTTATTATTATTTTAAAAGTAAAAGGTGACTATAGCCGAATTGATATTAAAAAATGACACAACAAAGAAATGTATTGGGGATTTATTTCAGATAAAAAAGCGGATCGATTAAATCGATGCTTCATACATCATATACATATCAAGTGACTCCAATTTTCTTATTTTTCAATTGAGGTTAATAATTCTTCTGACTTTTAATTCAAATTGGAAAACAATTTGATTCTTCTGAACAAATTTAAATCATAAATTTTTAATCGTTTTGTTTTAGCTCAGAGTGAAACTTATCCAACGTCTGTTGTACGTTGCACAATTTTTTTAAATAACTATTTCGTAAGTGGATAATTTTTATCTTTTTGAAATGAATTTGGTATATCCAATATATTTTTTACGTAAATTCATCCTGGATTCTGTTTTACCGACAATAATCCCTGTTAATACTCCAATATATTGAAAATATTTTTCGTTTCATGCCTTTTTGTTGGATTCTGTAAAGTAAAAAAACGATAAACAGTAATCAGCAACAAACCTTTAATAAATACGATAAAACTTGTTTGATCTCGGTCATTGCCGGTTTGTATATTACTTTGGAAAAGATTCGGGGGAGCATCCATGAGTATACGTCTGCGCACCATTACGCTTATATTATTGATATTGAGTATCGGGCTTTTATCCTGCACAGATTCAAATAAAAGTGCTTTACAAAAAGAATATTCCATCCAGAGCCAAACAGGAAACTCAAAAAATTCAACATTGTTTACGCGAAACATACGAGTTGAAAATGCCTGGTCTTCACCTGTTTTAATTGACAGCATTTCATCGGAAAATTTCTCTATTAGTCAATTTCATGGGCCAACTCTGCGACTCAATGACACAAGCGGTGGATTTATTAATTGGAGGCTCGCTGGTTTGCAATCTGCTAATAACAATTTTGGTTTAAATGAGAAATTGTTATATCGCGAGTCTGTCGCGTCAGCGTGGACTGATGTTTCGAGTAATTTAGGTATTGGCAATGGATCGGTTCCGGAAATAAAAATCCATAACACAACCGGTATCAGCTATTTTACTTGGATAAATGGCGGAGAAATTTATTTACAAAAATATGATCCGCAATCCGGCTGGACCACACCCATGTTCATTGGCATTGGTGATCAACCTGCGAATTTAATGATCGATGCCAACGGAAACGCTGATTTATATTGGATTGTATCAAATTCAGCGCAAATGTATGAAATCCACACAAGACGTTTTTTTATCGAGACACAAACGCTTTCCAACACACAAATGTTTTTGAAACAAACAAACGGTAATGAGAATCTATCAGCTTCACAAATAACTGCATCGTACATTGGCCCCGAACTACTCTTTGTTTGGCAAGAAATTCGTTTTGATACCGTAAACAATCAACTAGTCAACCTAGCATTACTTTCAGCAAACTTCTCCCCCGACACCGGGTGGAAACAAAGTATGAGTGTAAGCAATCTATCTGCTGATATTCGCATTGATCAAGTAAAACTCGCAACAAATCAATCAGCTGGTTCAGCAGAGCTTGTATACACTTTTTCACAAACTAATCAATTTGGTTCGTTTTTGAATGCGTTTAGTTTTGTTAATGACGCATGGCAAATGAGTTCCATCACTCCCATGTCAACCACCTCACTCCGACAGAATTATCAATTTGCATCAAACACAAATGGTGACATTATAGTCGCATGGGCAGAATTAAAACTCGATTTGCCAGAACCAATGAATTATCTACAAGTATTACAATTTAATGCGCAACAAGGTTGGTCAGACAATCCGATCAGTTTGGGGGACGGCATTCCTTTTTTCCTTCCTGCCAATGGCTTTAGTGAATTACCGTTAGATCTGCCGTCTATCAATTTAAATGACAACGGCACTGCCGTAATATCATGGTTAAACTTTTCCACCGATTCCGTTAATATTTTTGTCAATCATTACTCACCTACAAGTGGGTGGCAAACTCAACAACTTGTTAACAGCTCCGGGTCACCCTATGTTACAAATGCATCCGTGCATATAGACAATTCGGGTTCAAGTACAATCGTATGGACAGAAAGCCAAGACTTAATCAACGGAAAACAATATGATATTTATTCAAGCTTATATTCACAATCAGGCACACCAGTGCAACCGCCACCTACCGCAGTGCCAATACCAAATCCACCATTAAATTTACCAGCTGACCATGCAACATTGAACAGTAATTGTTTTTCTTGTCATGATGGAGTTGCGGCTAGCACAAAACCACCAACACATGTTCCAACCACTGACGTATGCGAATCTTGTCATATAGCCATTGCATGGATTCCACTACTCACTGTTGACCACGCACAAGTCATCGGCACCTGCGTGGCATGTCACAATGGTGTGATTGCTCAGGGTAAAGTCATAACACATTTACCAGTGACCGATGAATGCGCAGCCTGCCACACAATTGATTTGTGGATTCCAGCAATTGCTGTAGATCATTCTCAAGTTGTTGGTGTTTGTTCAGATTGCCATGATGGACGCGTTGCAACTGGGAAAAGTGAATTACATATCGCGACCACTGAACAATGTGATATTTGTCATAACACACAAAACTGGATTTCAATTTCCACCACACCAGCGCCTGGAGCGCCTGTCGCATTACCCGGAATTCCGTTGGGACATGAATTTTTTGCTGGTGGATGTGACACTTGCCATGATGGAATTTTGGCATCAGGCAAATCCAGCACTCACATAAATGCAAGCAACAACTGCGCTTCCTGTCACATTGCAATAGCATGGGTACCCGTTATCACCGTTGATCATACCAATGTAATTGGGGTTTGCTCCGATTGCCATAACAATGTCATTGCAACAGGTCAGCCAGCACATCATTTAAATACATTAGATATTTGTGACGTCTGTCATTCATCCGATTTTTTTATTCCTATCATTGCATTGGATCACAGCGCATTGCTGGGTACATGTGATGATTGTCATAACAATGTCATTGCCACAGGAAAATCACCTGCCCACATTTTGTCAAGTGACGTTTGCCAAGAATGTCATCGTCTTGATGCTTGGTTACCTGCATTCGGCGGAGGTAATACAACACAACCTTCAGTTGGTTTACCTGCTGGACATGAGTTTTTTGGAATTGGTTGTGTGACTTGCCATAATGGTGTAGATGCAAGTGGGAAAGTCGCAAACCACATTAATACATCAGATAACTGCGAAACTTGCCACAACAATGGAGCATGGATTCCTGTTAGAATCGTTAACCATGACTCTGTTTTAGGGAGTTGTGATTCTTGCCACAATAATGTCATTGCAAAAGGCAAGTCGCCATTTCACGAAATCACGGAATTAAGTTGTGAAAGCTGTCATACCACAAGCAATTGGTTGATACCATCTGCAAACCCAACTCCATTTGATCATAGCCTAGTTACTGGAATTTGTATTGATTGCCACAATGGAATCGATGCATCAGGTAAGTCACCCAATCATATTTCAACAACAGACGATTGTGACACTTGCCACAATTCTCAGTTATGGATTCCGGTTGTCACAGTTGATCACAACGAAGTCCTTGGTGCATGTGATAGTTGCCATGATTCACCCCGCTCGCATAACCAAGTTGGCATTGAATCTTTATGTGATACTTGTCATGCAACACAAACCTGGTTTAATCCCACAAATCCATTACCTGCTGCAGGCGATCCACCGCCAGCGGATGGTCCGCCTGGCAATAATCCAGCTCCGTTTGATCATTCCACTACGGATGCACCTTGTGTAGATTGCCATGAATCCCCCCTAACGCATATTGACGTAGGTGTGACTTCGGGCTGTGAATCCTGCCATAGCATCGACACATGGTTTAATCCAAATAATCCTTTACCGGCTCCATAAGCACAATCCACATTGACGATGACAAGATAGTGTCAACGTCAAAAGGTTTAGTTTTAAAACATTCTATATTGGGGTCAGAGCCCTTAATTGAATGATGTTTATCATCTTATAAGGGCTCTGACCCCAATATAAAAAACATTTATTAGTCCACCAGTTTAATATCGATACTTTCAAGTAATTTTACTGCCTCAAATCGGCTGAATATGGCATTTTTAATTTCATTGATATAAATATCAATATTGTAATTTTCTGCTTCTGTAAAATTGACACTGGACAAGTTTGTTTCACGAAATAATGCATTATTAAAATCCGTATAAGTAAAATTGGATGAGTTGAAATCCCCTTCCCTAAAATCCACATCAACTGCTTTACAACCTTCTATAACCAATTCATTTAAGTTTAGACCAAAAAAGGAACTATCGTTTAAAATGCAATTGAAAAACTGAATTGGAGAACACGTTAATATTGAAGACCATGATGCCGTTGTCCAATCTATGCCAATCACTTTTGAGTCTCGACATAACACCTCATAAAATTTGCATTCGCTTATTTTTAGTAAACTTAAATTACATTTTATAAACTGGCACTCTGTGAATTTACAAGCATTAAACGAAGCTTCACTGAAATCACAATCTTCAAACAAACAATCTTCAAAGTGCAATTCGTAAAACATTTCGCCAACACAATCTAGACCTTTAAAATTTTCATTCACATACTCGCTATTTTCATTTGTAATGGTTTTCACTATATTTTTTCCTATTTGTACTTTCTAAATAAAAGGATAAGGGTCATTGATATTCAGTGTATTTTTTAGCACTACCTTTTACTTTATTCACTGGATATTTTTTTTCATTGATTTGCATTTTATCTTTTACTGATTTTAAAATATCGATATTTAATCTATCAGACAAACGTAACAAATATATTTGAATATCTGCTACTTCTAACGCAACCTCATGCTGTTTTTCCTGTGAAAGATTTGCAGACTCATGCTCAGTTAACCATTGGAAATGCTCAAGAAGCTCTCCTACTTCGCCAGCAAGCGCCATACTCAAATTCTTAGGAGATTGATATTTTATCCAATCTCGTTCTTCGGCGAATTTTTGTAATTTTTTATTTAATTCTAACAATTCAGACATCGTTTCACTCCTATTCAATTTTCAAACTCTGGTGATGAGTTATTCTGTTAACCTGATCTATCCCGCATTTCTCACAGGATTCGCGGATTCTCACTTGATCTTAGATCCCACAAGGGATTTCCTGACTGAGCGGAATACGGACTGTATTTCCGAAAGAAGAAAATCCCTTGTGGGATCAAATCTCTGCGCGATTATCTCGCGATCTTGTGAGAAATGCGGGCTAGAATTGTTTGCACTTTAATCAGATATTATTTTAAGAATTCAACTAATTTGTCGATATTAGATCTGCACAACTAACGGTATAAAATTCCCATGAGTACTTTATCTATATTCATTATTGTTTTCATTATTTTAGTCGTCGTTATTGCGTGGATTACGACCGAAATGACGACCAATAAAACCTCAAGAGAAAACAGAAAGCAAGAACGAAAAATAATGTTACTCGAAAACGAAAATGATGAATATGTAAACAATATAAATGCGGTTAACCAAGAGTACGCTGCAATTAACGAAGAATATCGCGTACTATTACCGATTAAAACTCAAGTTAGAACATTAGAAAAAGAATATCGAAAATTAGCCGGCAGACTCACTCGAACTGCAAACGGTATCGCAACATTACGCAGTAAAGTACACGGAAAAAAATATGCCTCTAACTTTCTTGCAAAAGAAATCCTAACGAATATTGAAACTTATTATCCAAGGGATAAAGGACAAGAGACAGTTGATGATGAGCATATTCAAAATGTGTTAAGACTATTTCGTAAAGCGGGTGGTGGTAATGCAATGGAGCAATAGATAATAATCTTTACTTAATTTGCTTTGTCATATCGTCGATAATAAAACGCATAGTACATAATAGGAATTAGCATCAAAGTCAGTAGTGTTGATACAAAAATACCAAAAATTAACGCAATGGCTAAACCACTGAAGATGGGATCATCCAGTATGAAAAAAGCGCCCAACACGGCTGCTAAAGCAGTCAGTACTATGGGTTTTGCGCGCACTGTGGCTGCTTCAATCACAGCGGTTTGAAAATCCATTCCTTTCACAATTTCCTGTTGTACAAAATCAACTAATAAAATGGAATTCCTCACAATGATGCCAGCTAATGCTATCATGCCAATCATTGATGTTGCGGTAAACTGAGCGCCCATAATCGCATGACCTGGCATAACACCAATGATTGTTAACGGTATCGGAGCCATTATGATTAATGGCATGAGATATGATTTAAATTGTGCTACGACTAACAAATAAATAATAATTAAACCAACTGCGTAAGCGATTCCCATATCACGAAATGTTTCAAAAGTGACTTGCCATTCTCCATCCCATTTAATGCCGTACTGATATGTACTTTGTGGTTGTTTAAATAAATGTTGTTCCATTCCACTGAACTTCTCGTTAATTTTTTCAAAAACATCAAACATACCATATAGTGGGCTATCCAACTCACCTGCTAGATCACCTGTCACAAAAACCACAGGTAATAAATCTTTATGGTAAATACTATTTTCTACCGGTGTTTTAATGATTTGGCATACTTCTGATAAGGCAATAAATGAATTGGAACGAGATCGTATTTTTAAATTCATTAAATCAGCAATGTCCGATTTAAGGGATTCTTTTACTTCGATACGAATGGGCAATGGGTATTTATTATTTTCTGAATGCAAATAACTGATGTCTTCACCTTTAATCAAAGTGGAAATTGTCGACAATATTTGTTGATGATCGAGACCTAACACCGCTGCTTTTTGTTCATCAATTTTAATATGCCATTCTTCTGCGGGATATTCTACACTGTCATCAATATCAACGATGTCTTGGGTTTCTTCCATTATCTTTTTAATTTCTTGTGCGATCTTAATTTGTCCTGGGTAATCCGCGCCGTATACCTCTGCGACAATCGGTGATTGAACCGGTGGACCCGGTGGCACTTCAACAACTTTAACACTGGCATTGTATTTTTTCGCGATGGAATAAATTTCGTTTCGAATCGATGAAACAATCTCATGACTTTGTCGATCGCGCAAATCCTTATCGACTAAATTGACTTGTATATCTGCCTCATTGCTTCGGTTACGTAAATAATATTGTCGCACCAAACCATTAAAATTAATTGGGGCAGCTGTTCCAATGTAATTTTGATAATCTGTGACCTCAGGAATGGTAGAGATAAAATCACTGATTTCCTGCGTCACTTGCGCGGTAGACTCCAGGCTCGTACCTTCCTTCGTATCAATAATAACTTGAAACTCAGATTTATTATCAAACGGTAACATTTTCAGTACGACTGATTTGGTAATGACCAAACTAACGGAAAATAGTATGACTGCCAGTACTGTAATCGCTAAGATCCAACGACTGACTCTACCTTTGTTCTTATTTAAAAATGGCGTAAAGATCGTTGAAAATAATTTTCTTAATTTATTATTTGAATTGCCATGCCCTGCTTCCCCGTGATGCGCATTTTTACGATTCAGTAATTTTAAAATTAACCAGGGAGTAATCACAAAAGCAACAAACAATGAAATAACCATTCCCATACTGGCATTTATCGGTATCGGGCTCATATACGGGCCCATTAATCCCGAAACAAATGCCATGGGCAGTAACGCGGCAACAACGGCAAACGTTGCTAAAATTGTTGGCCCGCCCACTTCATCCACTGCTCGGGGAATGGCCTCCAGTATGGACACCTTAGCCATTTGAATATGTCGATGGGCATTTTCAACGACAACTATCGCATCATCAACCAATATTCCAATGGAAAATATTAAAGCAAATAAGGAAACCCGATTTAAGGTAAACCCCCAGGCCCAGGATGCAAACAGCGTTAACGCTAAGGTCACTGCGATTGCAATACCAACAATTATCGCTTCACGCCAGCCCAATGTTAAAAAGACAAGTAACACAACAACCGCAGTAACAAAAACCAGTTTCGTTATGAGCGTTTTTGCTTTTTCATTTGCTGTTTTACCATAGTTCCGCGTAATCGTAACATTGACATCATCTGGAATGATTATGCCTTTTAGCTCATCCAAGCGGTTGATTATTTGCGTGGCGATACCGCTGGCATTCGTACCCGATTTTTTCGCAACCGCAAGTGTCACAGCGGAAAACCGGCCGTTTGACGTTATGGATTTCTGCGACGCTGCCGGCCCTGTGCCAAACCAGACATATTGCTCACCAACATCCGCTTCTAATTTAACGTCAGCGACATCTTCAAGAAAAATGGGAAATCCACTTTTTACCCCCACCACCAGACGCTTGATTTCTTCGACATTAGTATAATAGGTGCCAACTTCAATGGATATTTGTCGATTGTCTTTCACTATATGTCCGACATCCATGGATAAATTCACCGATTTCAATGCATTTTTTAAATCCAGGATATCAATTTCGTAACCCGACAGTTTCACAGGATTCAATAAAACGTGGACCACCTTTTTAGGCCCCCCAACGGTAAAGATTTCTCGTGTACCCTGAATTCGTTTCAAATCTGATTCCAACGAGTGGGCTACGTGCATTAAATCAGTACGGGATTTGTTTTCATTTTCGGACCACAATGACAAAGACACAATGGGCACATCATCAATGCCTTTTGGTTTAATGATGGGACTTCCGATACCCATATTTTTGGGTAACCAATCTTCATTGGAAAACACTTTATTATATAAACGCACGATTGACTCAGTACGATCTTCTCCTACTAAAAATTGTACGGTTAAAATTGCCATGCCAGGATTAGATATCGAGTACACATGATCTATTCCCTGAATTTCAGATAACACCTGCTCAGCAGGAATACTGACGGTATTCTCAACTTCTCGCGCGCTTGCACCGGGAAATGGAATAAAAACATTTGCGAATGTGACATCTATTTGCGGTTCTTCTTCAGTAGGCGTAATCAAAACAGCAAATAGTCCCAACAGAATACCAACCAGTGCAAGTAATGGCGTTATTTCTGATTGAAGAAATATTTTTGCGAGTTTTCCGGAAAAACCGAGTTGTTCAGTCATCATTTTTTATCAAATTTGGCACGATAAACAATAGCAGCCTTAATTGGTTCAAGAGCAACTTGCTCACCTGCAGCCAATCCAGCTAATACTTCGGTATACTCCGCAATGGGTAAACCTGCCCGAATTTGACGAAACTGTATGTGATCGCCATTGATAACATATAAACCCTCAACTTCACCGCGGTTCACAATGGCGCTTGAAGGAATCAGCAAACGACTTGATTCACCGGTTAATAATTTCACTTTGACCATCATACCCGGCATTAAATTTTTCAACCCGGGTGTCAAATTAATACGCACTTTCACGCTATGTGTTTCAGGATTTGCATAGGGGAAAAACGTCATATTTGAGGAACTAATTTTATTATCATATTGAACAAATGGAATAATTTCAGCGTGTTTATACCGACGCACAGAATGATGAATGGATTGCGGAATATCCACTGAAACGCGTAATTTTTCCAATGAAAACCCTGTCATGACTTTTTGTCCGGGTATTACCATTTCGCCCAGCTCAATATAACGATTTACCACAATACCACTGTAAGGCGCGCGAATTTTTGTATTGTTCAATTGTTCTTGTGCTTGGCTGATTTGTGCTTTGCTAGACGCAACGCGCGCTTCAGCAGACTTTAAATTTGCCCTTGCGGAATCAAATTGTGAGGCTGGCACCATCTTGTCACGGTATAAACCTTTTATTCGATCAAACTCTAATTCAGCGTCTTTTTGTTTGGCAGAGGCTTCAGAATATGCTGCCTTTGCGGCATCAAATGCTGCTTTGTATTCAGTGTCACGTACAACTAATATAATCGCGTTTTTTTTAACAACGTCATCAATATCAAAATTTAATTTTGAAACCCGCCCAGATACCTCTGATGATATGGTGGCTTTATGAATCGCTTCAACTACGCCATCGAACGATCGTAGTAAGGGCATTTTTTTTTCAAATGCTGCCTCTGACAAAAGCATTGAGGCCTTTATCTCTTTGGCGTTTACAATCTGAACTGTTAAAAATAAAAATAAACCAAATAGTGTTAAATATCGCATCATTTTTGATTCCAAATAAACCATTGGCGGAGATATAAACTTTTAATGCCAATTATATTAGCATTTTCTTATATTCTTTTCTAGTAGCAAAAAATAGTTTAGAAAAGATAAATTTTCAAATTCAATATTCATTTACGCCTGTTAACTATTTAACCTGCCTTCAAGAAAACCCAAAAAATATTTCACATGATCAATTCACCCAATCCATAAATTTCGATGGAATTATTATCTATTTCCAGTTGGCCTTTTATGATACCCATTGCAAATCCACCCAACACCCAATTTGCCATTGAATTTTGCTGAACCAATTTCAGTTCAATCGTATTTTTTTGTGACGCTGTATCAATATTACCCCGCCAATGATTTGGCCATGAATAAAAACCCCAAGCAAAGTTTGTTGATTCAGTTTTAAGGTCGATGTTTTTTAATTCATAAAATGTATCATTTATCACAACAAACCCTAAGGCGTGGCCAATTAATGGCGCCAGTTTTTCACTTTTCTGTAAGTGTAAATAGAAATCGCCCTGTTCACCCAAGCGAGCATAAAATCCATTAAATGCTTTAAAGAAACCAAAATATTTACGTGATAAGCGATTAAACGCGGGTAAGTATAAATATTCATGAATGACGCGACCTTTTATTTCTCGCCCTTTCCAATTTAGCACGGCCTTCGCACTTCCCATTTGATACTGACTTAATCCTTTGCCACGATTGATTTTACTTTGAATCGGTGAAATGGTTAACGAAAGATCGTTCACATTACTGTTAATAACTAAACCCTGTTGAGGTGAGCCTTCAAATGTAAAAAAAGTCGAATTTGGAATTGTACTTAATTGCTGCTGATCATTCGCATAAAGTCCATTTCCTTTTACATCTTGCCATCCCGATTTTTCATCATGTAACACGAGAAAGTGATCAGCTTGAAATGTGTCACCATCTTGTCCTCGATTATTATCAATGGCAAAGGAAACCAAACCTTGATCATCTTCTCCAACGAATGAAAAATAGTCTGAATAATAGGATAGCTTTAGTTCCGCTAACTCGTTTTGCGTAATATCAAAAATTTTTTCGATTGGTGGATTTTGCGCGCAGGAGATACAAAGGCACAATACTAGGATAATTAATGTAAGCTGACGTAACATAAATTTTGAATAAAAGTTACATTATTTAAAACAGTAACCATAATCCAAAATTCACTAAATTTCCATTATTTATAACATAATGGGTTTTTATTCAGAAACCACTGCTGGATGTCCACAAACTCATTTGTTTGTCATTATATAAATTTCGCTCCATCCAGCTCACCGTTATTTCGTCACGATTTATTGTAGCGCTCATGTTATTAATCACCACCAATGGAAAATCAGGATTCAAATAAGATCGGATTTCATCAGGATTCGCATTCCAACCGGTATTTGCGATATATTTATTCGCTAAAACCACGGTACGATCCAATAATGAAAGTGGCCAATAAGCAACGGCGTTGCCATTATCCGCCAAAAATAATTTTGCGCTCTGTTGAAACGCAGGATGCTTTGTTGTAGCAACTTGTTCTGGTGCCGCCCAGCTAGGCGGTTGTCCATCCACCGGATCATTTAATAACGCAGTATAAATGACATGCGCTGCACCCGTTGCTGTGATTTCTTCTTCCGTCCAAATTGCCATTATGTCTTTACTTGCGTTGTTCGCTAAATCTGGATGGCCCATAATAATATCACCGCTAGTGTCATTATTATCCACGTTAACCCAATTTCCAAAACCAGTGGTGAGTGAAAACAAATTTGAGCTAAGTGTCCCCGTATTCGTCACTGCAATGACAATGGGTTCATTTAGCTTATTCACGGCCATTAAAATCGGCTCCGCTTGATTTATCGTATCAATGGGCAAACTAGCAGAACTTGCATCCCAACCATTCGTTACATCATAAACACTCATTTGTAGAGAATAACTCATTTCCCCAGGAATATTTTCTTGCGAGATCAACCACAGCGTAAAAACTTGATCATTACCGTTAATCACAGAATCACCAATAATACGGGCATTCGCCACACTTTGCTCGTCTGCCGGACTGATTTGTGGAGAACCCGCTATGTATTGCACTTCCCTAAAACTAATACTGTTCCTCTCCGCTGAAGGCAACGAGGTTATGATTGCGCCTGCATTTTGCAGTGCATATACATCATAATCACCGGTTTGGTCAGAATAAGCGGATTGCTCTTCGGACCAATTTAAATTTTGCCGTTTACGATTAATAAAAACGATGTTATGAGAGCGAAAAATCGCATAGGAATTTTTACTATTTGCATTAAAGGCAATTTTAATCGGTCCATTTGGTTGGCTGGTTATTGCCGGTTTTACATTTTGCCATACACTATTTTGTGGATCCTTTGCGATTAAATGCACTTCTTCTATTTCATATTCGTTGACTTGCTCATTAAATCCAGAATAATACTCAAATGTCACCAGTGGTCGATCACTCGGTTCCATACGAATCGCGGTAGTGTATGCGCTAGCATCAAATTCAGTACTTTCACCCCATAGTTTCGTTGCTTCGCTCCAGTTAATCGATTGCACAGGAAGCAAAGGTGTATTAGGTCGTACGCCTGCAGATAATGGCGCAATGGGAAAAGCAGCATAATCATCCTCTGATAAAATAATGCTACTTTGCCAGTTTTCTGCAACTAAAGTAACTTGATTCCAGATAACAAATACCCGATCATCGCTGCTAAGATTCACATCCAAACTATCGATATAATCGGATCGACCATCGATTTGCGCGACCAAGGCAGCTTGTCTCCAACCACTTATACCATCGTATTTACTCAATAAAATTCGACGATCAATACTCGCATTGTCCATCCAACTTACCACTGCAGAGCCATTGTCATTTATAGAAACCGCTAATTTATCCAATGTTCTGTCAGGATCAATGACGGGAGTATCACTTAATGTAGTATCTAAAACTGGACCATATATTTTTTGTGCACCCACCCACCCTCTCTTACGCAGATACAAATTAGCATATAGATTTGTCTGGACACCATCATATTCCAACCAGGTTATCGCAATATCACCAAATTTATTACTTTTTGCAACATAAGGTAAGCTAGTAGAATAAAACGTTAAACCATTACTTTTAATATTTTTTGGCCTTGCCCACTCTCCATTTAAATAGGTCGATGCTTGAAGTTGAGATTTATCAAAACCACTCACATCTGTGATATTGCTATCCGCAACCACTTCAAACGTATTGGCAGTTTCACCGGCAGCGATTATAATTTCTGTTCCACCCAAACTAACGCCATTACTAAAACGTGTTAATTGTTTTGCATGCCAACCTTCAGTCGCTGAAAATTCTGCACTACCATATTGATACGCATTATTGGAGGTACTGTCATTGTAATAATTCCATACCAACATATTGGTTCCTAAGGTATCCACTGCAACATTAAAAAAAGATTGGCTCGCATTATTACTTAATATTGTGTTTGATACCGGTGCGGGTGTTGGCGTAGGTTCTGGTGTAACAGGTGGTTCAGGTACAATGGGTGGCGGCTCAGGTGGTGCAATAGGTTCAATTTTAGTTTCAAATACTTGTGATAATCCCCACCCCACTCCTGCTTCATATGGCTGGGCACTAAATGATAATGCGGATGTGGCAGTGGGAACATTTTGCCATATGATAGTCGCATTATCTTGCGTTTCCATTGTAATAATGGAATCTTTACCCAAACCGTGCAAGGTTTCCGCTTCCCAGCCGGTTACTGGTTCAAATCGATTGCTATAAACATTGCTACAATCTGGATCACATATATCTGTCCACGAGACGTACATATCACCGCTTTGCCTTTGCATAAAAACAGAAATCTCATCAACATTGCCCAGCAGTGCAGGTGGAATTGGTGCGGAATCTTGCCATGTTGTTGCCGTTGCATCGCGATATAAAAAATGGGGTGGGAATTCTCCGGCGGTTTCCCAGGATCGAAAATCCCACGCTACCATTACATTGGAAAAATCATCAATGTGAATTTCAATGTCAGATACAAATGGTCCTGTTTCCCTGGTAAGCGGGGTAACTAAGAAAGATTCTGTTGCTAAAACTTCAGGTTGAGCAGCAGATAAAATCGATGCACGTTTCTCAATGGAGGATTTTTTCTCAACGTTATTGATTAATGTTTCGCTACAATTGGATAATCCGAATAACGATAACAATAAAAACACGCACATCAGCAATGTTTGTGTTTTTAATTGAAAATGGCCTAATTTCTTCATGATTGACATCTACAAAACGTGCTCAATCGCAATGATGTTTTCACTATCACCTGCTATATCAGTCACTGTTTGCTGCCATAAAACAGTTGGGTGACTACTTGGACTCAGCACAGCATCCAAATCGTAATATGATCCAGCATCCCCACTATCTATCATTTCTGCGAAGCCCCAATCGGTCGCTAACGAATAATGATTTACCCATATTTGAGAAGAATTCAAGTATTTTGCGTGCCACGCTACAACAATGTCACCAGCGTCATTCATTGCAAAACTGGGGAAGTCGATTGGGTTTTGTAAAAATTCAAAATCATTGTCGACAGGTATTGGATTACTTATCATTTCCAATGCTTTCCAACCTTCACCTAAACCCGGTACGTAACGACGGCAACGAATCGCTAATACTGAACCAGTCACATCCCGCAACCTTTCAAGCCAAAACACCGCAAAATTTCCCTGACTATTTTTTTCAAATTGCGTGTGCACCACCGTGCCTTCAATATCATTAAAATCCAAGGATTGAGGAGCTGACCACGTATCATTCTCAAATGTCAGTCCGTAAATTTGATACGGTAAAATTAAATCAGAGGGATTAAAAGCTACGATAACCAATTGAAACAGATTTAATTGAGTATCTTCCAATAAGCCGATATTTAGAATCTCAGGTAATACACCTGTTCCAGGCATAAACGCTGGAATTTCACTAACCACTTGCCAACCAATATCATCAATAAAATCTGCCGTCCAAACACTGGTTGTTGCAATGACGCCATTTTCTTCACGGCTTTGTTCATTCCATACAATTTTGCTGACACCTGAATTTGTACTTATCGCGACATTGGATATATTAAACGTATGTGCAGGAAAAATGTCACCCCGTGAAAGAGTGTACATATGGCTCAGGCCTGTGGAAGCGATGTATTTTCGAATATGAATTTCAACAGTACCAACAACCGTTTTTTCAAGCCATAATATGATTGCGTCTCCCAGAGAATCCACCTCGATTGTATGGACCGATTGAGCACCCAGTTCAACCGCTGTGTCCCAGTTACCATTTCCATTATAATGACTTATCATTAAACCTGAGTCATTCGTTGACCACCAGGTAGCGTACGCGTCACTGCTACTTGAATTACTGTAATATTTTACATTGGAAATTGTATTTCCCGGCGCCGTTACTGCGGGTAACGATGTGGCCCATTGAGTGCTATTATTTGCTTTTAGTTGTGCTTGCGGAACATTTTGAACGGGATTGTCACCATAAGGATTACTCCAAGCCGCTAAAATATCACCTTGTCCGGTTGCTGTGAGTTGAATTGATAATTGGCTACCGACACTTCTGGCACTGTCCAACACGGTTGGCGCTGACCATGTTCCGTTTGTTAATGCATTAGCTTGAACACGTGATGATACCGTTGTCTCCCGATCAACGGTGTGTCCATGAATATTTTGTTCGCAAGCGATTAGTCCTAATAAAATAAAAACCATGCTTAGCGGAATAGCCATTCTTTCCATAAAATGCCTTAGTATAAAGTGTGTTCGTGAGACGCACTAAATCACAACAACAATACATGTCGATCAATTTCCGGCTAGTTATTTTTTCATGGGATAGAATACGTAGATGCATTATTAAATGCATAACGAATGCAATATTTTAATTATTTTGCACTATAAATAGAAAGGTTTTTGTTTTTATATTAAAAAGTTTCCCACAACCAAAAGGATAGAAAAGAATGCTGGGATTTACAATAGCAAATATCTGACAACAACATAAAAGTCATTAAATACGATCTTTCATGTCGACGATTTAAGCGAAGAAAAAGCCGATAATTAAAACGACAGCAGTGTAAATTTACGGAAAATTGAGATTGATAAATCCAAAATATTCTTATTTCATTGTGAGCAAAACACGAATGTTAACAATCTCATTTAACCTACACTGCTGCTTATCAGTACGATAATTAAATCCAAACACATCCCTGTGTAAAAAAATTAAACTTTATTTGAGAAGCATGTTGAAACCGTCATTTTGATAAAACACCACTGAATCAAAAATGAAAACAAATGCGCTTTAATGCAAAATATCTGTATTTTATATATTAATGGGAATTCTAAGATTATTTTATTGCCAACGGAATATTTTTGCACCAAGCAACAAAAAAATGACACTCAAAGTGGCTAATATAAAAATATGATGTGAAATGTCTGAAAAACTCGCCCCTTCAGTCATTATTGCTCTGGCTCCATCAACGAGATGGGTCAATGGAAAAAACTGGGCAACGGTCTTAACATAGGGATGAGCGCCTTCAAGCGAAAACCAAACACCTGACAGTATCATCATTGGCCATGTGATGAGGTTTAAAATGCCACCAGCCAATTCCTCACTCGATATTTTTGCGGCAACAAGCAAACCCATAGAAATCATACAAATTGATCCCAATAACGCAATTAACAACAATAACAAATATGATCCGTACATTGTAAAATCGAGAAACACATCGCAGCCCACAAAAACCACAATGCTGATCAACATCATTAATAATAAACGAGATGCCATTTGCGCCATTAAGAATTCTATGGCTTTTAGAGGTGTTGCTTTTAAACGTTTTAAAAAACCACTTTTGCGATATCGGACGATGACATAACCAACACCAAATAAACAGCCCATCATAATGTTAAATGACAGAATACCTGGCAGTACCCAGTCAACGTAGCGTACTTGTTGTCCTGCTACTGTCTGTTTTTGAAAATCTTTTCCTGCAACACCCCATAATATTTTTTCCAACAAATAACCCTTGGAGGAATTCACATTAATCCAATAAAGTGCATTAGGATCTAATTGTAATACCATATCAACTTGATGATGACGCAACTTATCTAATGCTAGTTTTTCTGTTGCATATGATACAATTCGAATATGTTTGATGCTCTCAAATGGCTTGCTGACAGATTCAATATCACCTATCAATGCAACCTTATAATGTGTTTGATTATCATCAGAAAATATAACAGCAAAACCAAATACCAGTAAAAATGGCATGATCAATGTCCACGACAGTGCTGCTCTGTCACGTAAAAACTCGAGATTCCGAGCTTGAAGTATTGCCAGAAATCGTTTCATTGATTTCATCCCTTGGATTAAAATTAGAAAATGGTTTTTTATGGTTTATTGACGCAACTTTTTACCCGTCAGTGAGATAAACAAGTCTTCCAAACTCCATGTTCGTAAACTCATGTTTTTTAAAGACACGTTTATAGACAATAAATAATTAATCGTTTCATGCTGTTGATGTGTTTGAAATTCGATCCAGCTGCCATTAATTTTAAACGGAATAGTCACGTTATCCAATATGGAAGAGCTAATATCATTTTCCGGGATTTGAATGATGGCATCACCAAAATGGTTTTGTAACAATTCCGCTGGTGTACCTTGCGCTATGATTTGCCCTTTATCGACTATTACAATTTCATCACACAATGCATTCGCTTCATCCATATAGTGAGTTGTTAGCACGATTGTTTTATTTCTACTACGCACTAACTTAATTAAATCCCAAAAATTTCGTCTCGCTTGAGGATCTAAACCGGTAGTGGGTTCGTCCAAAAAAACCAGTTGAGGGTCATTGACTAACGCCAGTGCCAATAACAATCGCTGCCGTTGCCCACCAGACAGTTTTTGATTATCACGCTCCAATAGTTCTTCCAATGCGCACAGTGAAACAAGTTCATCCCAGTCCATGGACTGAGAGTAAAGATTTTTAAAACACAATAAGGTTTCTTTTACGGTCAAAAATTCTTGCAAAGCCGTCGCTTGAAATTGAATTCCCACTTCATTTTGAAACGATCTGTTTATGGGTTTGCCCTTATACAATATCTCACCACTCGTGGCGGGAATAATTCCTTCAATGATTTCGATGGTTGTGGTTTTTCCTGCGCCATTCGGCCCAAGCAATCCAAAACAAATACCTGGTTTTATAGACAAACTAATATCGTTTACGGCTTTCACATCGTCATAATGTTTTACAATATTTTTTATTTCAACAATGGGTGTCATGTTTGTAGTTTGCTTCTAATGGTTAATTTTAATAATTGACTTGAAAAAAAAGCTCGAAAATATGGTTGTGAGAGATAAAATCCAATATTACTCGTCAATCCACTTCTGTATATTTGGCAAAAAGTGTACTATCAATTTCATGAAATTGATTATCCATACCCGCTGGCTTTTATACCAAACAATATTCGCGCTATTAACTTGTGCGCTATTTACTCAATTTTCCGTCGCTTTTGCGGAGATCCGCTATCCTCGCACGCAATCTTTAAATCATAGCATGACCAAAATTGCAGAAGTGATGGAGCAACTGTTCCCTTTAATTACCGATGATAGATATTCGAAAACCGAAATCGATACCATTAAAAAGCATGTTCAACGCTTAGAAAAACTGTTTTCCGGTGTTGGACATGATATCAAAAAAAAATCAGATGCATACCAAATTTCTTATACTTATATTTCTGAATATCTAGACAATATTTTGTTTGACTTTGAGAAAAATCGAATTCGATTTGCACTGGGGCGATTACAAAACATAGGTGAAATTTGTATCTCATGCCATACCCAGGACAAACAATTTCGAACCATTTTTAAAAACCAGTCAAACAATAATTTTGCTGATGATATGGCACAAGCCGAATTTAATTTTATTACACGTAATTATTTAATCGCGGAAAGTTTCTATCAAAATGCATTAAAAAAGTTGGATTCAAACTCGACTAACAAAATTCAATTCATCGCTCGGCGTTTGATTGTGATTTACACTCAAGTACTCGACAATATCAATGAAGGAGGTGTTTCTTTAAAAAAAGCCTTAAATATCTCTATTTCCGACCAAAAGGTGGTTGAATATCTCAATGGGCTGATTGAGGGTTTGACCATGCTTCAAGAAGCGGGCGTGAGTCATGCCAGTGCAATATCATTTAACGAAATTGAATCTCTCGTGACAAAATATTTGGGTGCTTATCTCACGGTAACACCTGTATTTTATTCAACACCTCAAGAGGAAGTGGGCCGAGTCTGGTTACGCGGCATGTTATATCATTACCTCAATACCGCTGCACAAAAAAAAGAAATGCCTTATTTACTATATTGGTTGTCACTGACGACACGTTCAATTGGTTACAATTATGATTATGTTTTAGCGGATTTTTATATCAAAGAATGCATGCAACGCTATTCCAAGCATGAATTTGCCAAATCATGCTACAACGAGTATGAACGCTATGTCACATTTTATTATACCAATCCACTAGAAACGGTATTACCGATAGAAATTGACCGCGAACTAAAAAAATATAAAAAAATGGTTTTCCACAAAAAAAGAAAACGCCTTAGATAATCCTAATCTAACTGTTTATTCAGGATAATCTCTTCTTTCAGGCCCAACATATAATTGTCTTGGTCGACCAATGCGTTGGTCTGGCTCGGCTATCATCTCCATCCACTGCGCTACCCAACCGACTGTTCGAGCAATGGCAAACATAACGGTAAACATATTGGTTGGAATACCAATCGCTTGATAAATTAGGCCGGAGTAAAAATCCACGTTGGGATACAGTTTTCGTTGTATAAAATACTCGTCTTCTAAAGCTTGTTCTTCGAGTTTTAATGCGATTTCAAACAATGGATCATTTTGACTTCCTAGCTTAGACAAAACTTCATGGCAAGATTGTCTAATTATATTTGCTCTCGGGTCATAATTTTTATAAACACGATGACCAAATCCCATCAGTCGAAAGGGATCATTTTTATCTTTTGCTTTTTCAATGAATTTCGGTATATTTTCAACATTGCCTATTTGTTTAAGCATGGTTAACACAGCTTCATTTGCACCACCATGTGCTGGCCCCCATAACGCCGCGATGCCAGACGCAATACAAGCGAAAGGATTGGCTTGAGAACTCCCAGCAAGCCTGACGGTTGATGTACTTGCATTTTGTTCATGGTCGGCATGAAGAATAAAAATTCGCTCCAACGCCCGTTCAGCAACAGGATCAATTTCATAATTTTCCGTTGGTAGTGAAAACATCATGTGTAATAAATTGCCAACATAACTGAGGGAATTGTCGGGATATACAAATGGCTCTCCAATGCTGTGTTTGTAACATGCAGCCGCAATGGTAGGCATTTTTGCAATCATACGATAGGCCGCTAATTGTCGATGCTGTTCATTATGAATGTCAGTTGAATCATGATAAAAAGCCGATAGTGAACCAACAACACCAACCATAATTGCCATTGGATGAGCATCGTGATAGAAGCCATCATAAAAACGTTTGAGACTTTCTTTTATCATATTGTGATGACCCATCATTTTTGTGAAGTCATCATGTTCGTCTTGATTGGGTAAATCGCCGTACATTAACAAATAAGCAACCCGTAAAAAACTACTGCGTTCTGCTAATTGTTCAACCGGGTAACCTCGATACAACAACACTCCATTCTCACCATCAATAAAGGTGACTGCACTTCTGCAACTAGCGGTTACTTGGAAACCAGGATCAAATGTAAAACAACCTAATTCTTTATACAAAGGACTGATATTAACCACTCCAGGCCCATGCGTTCCTTCTGTTACTGGCAATTCGATCGATTTTCCGCTTTTTGACTCAGTGATCGTAATTTTATTTTCCATAAATAATCCTAATAATTGTAAATTTCTGAGGAGCGTCGGAAGATGCTAGACAACAGGCTAAACATAATGCGATAAAAAGCAAAAAATGGCTGGGTGCACATCATTAATGGGCATTTTGAACTTGTTTTCGACATTTTTTAAACTTGCGCGATGCGTTATTCAAAGACTTCTTAGGTTAATTATCTTCTGAACTAGTAATATGATAGCAGGGAATATACGTTTTCCCAGGTAATTTCATGCGTTGCTGATTGACAAATGATGAGAGAAGTTTATCCAAATGTTTTACAAGACTTGCATCCCCGCTCATCTTAAAGTGACCATGTTTTTCAATTGCACGAATGCCTTCATCTTTCACATTACCAGCAACAATTCCGGAAAATGCCCTTCTCAAATCTGCTGCAAGACTGTGTGTATCTTGTGAAAGATTCAATTTTAACTTAGCCATGTTATCGTGGGTGGGTAAAAATGGAATTTGAAACTCTTTATCTATTTGGAGTAACCAATTAAAATAAAATGCATCACCTTTTTCTCTTCGAAACTCTGTCACTCGCTTGACTTGTTTATTTATTTGCATTGCCACTTCCACTGGATCATCAATAACAATTTGATAATGTTTTTTGACTTTTTCACCAAGTGTGTTAACAATAAATTCATCGATTTCATTAAAATACGATTCAGCACTTTTTGGTCCAGTTAAAATTAATGGAAATGGTATTTCCTGATTTTCTGGGTGCAACAAAATCCCCAATATATATAAAAATTCTTCTGCGGTTCCCGCACCACCTGGAAAAATAACAATGGCATGACCCATTCGGACAAACGCTTCTAATCGCTTCTCGATATCTGGCATAATAACCAAATCATTTACAATTGGGTTTGGCGATTCAGCAGCAATAATGCCTGGCTCTGTCAAACCAAGATATTGCCCAGATTTAATACGTTGTTTAGAATGCCCAATTGCCGCGCCTTTCATAGGACCTTTCATGGCACCTGGACCACAACCCGTACAGATATTAAAACCACGTAAACCTAATTCATGACCGACTTCTTTCGTGTATTCATATTCCGAACGATTAATAGAATGCCCTCCCCAACAAACCACTAAGCTGGGCAACGATCTTGGCTCTAACACATTCGCATTACGCAGAATATGGAAAATGGCATTTGTGATGCCTTCTGAATTATTTAAATCAAATTTTGGATTATCATTGATTTTATCACTGACATAAATCACATCCCGCAACACAGAAAATACGTGCTCATTTATACCGCGTATCATTCTGCCGTCAACAAATGCATGAGCGGGGGCATTGATTAAATTAAGTTTGATGCCGCGCTCTTGTTGGATAATTTGAACATCAAAAGAATGATAACGTTCTAACAACTCTTTACCGTCATCCATTCTATTACCGCAGTTTAATACCGCTAATGCACAATTTCGGAATACTTGATATAAACCACCTTGACTACTATCTAGCAGTTTACTGACTTCGAGTTTTGATAATACATCGAGACGCCCTACGGGGGTAATTACGGCATCTTGAACATCATATGATAATTGGTCGCCAATACTCAAAAGCACACTTCCTCTTTATTATTACACCTTAACACAATCAAATACCTTGCCGGGATGGTGATTTTCCGTGGGATCATCTGAATAACTTATAAACTTCTTTACATTTCATCTCACATTTACCGATCAACGCTTCAGTTTGACCAGAGAAACACAAATGAATTCGCATAAAATCTCATTGGATAAAGTTATTGAACATAGAAATTTATTTTCAATTCACGATGTAAAAAAGTAGACTACCCTTTAATAGAGTAATATTAGTTGAGATTTTGCATGACAATCAGCACATTTGATTTATTTAAAATTGGCATTGGCCCATCCAGTTCTCATACCGTTGGTCCAATGAAAGCTGCCAAGTTATTTTGCCAAAGCTTAGAAGAGCAACAGTTTTTAGACACAACAACACAATTAAAAGTGGAATTATTTGGCTCATTGGGAGCCACAGGAAAAGGCCACGGCTCAGATAAAGCAATTTTGCTGGGTTATCTTGGGCATACCCCAAAATCTGTGAATGTTGAAAAAATTCCATCTTTCATTCAAGACATTACTGATAATAATTTACTGTTAGTCAATAACAAAAAAAAGATTGAATTTGATATCAGTAAGCACATTATTTTTCATCGCAAAAAATGCTTAGATTATCACCCAAACGGATTATGTTTTTCTGCAATTGATAATAACCACAACATACTGTTAGAAAAAACTTACTATTCCGTCGGTGGCGGTTTTGTCTTAACCCAATCCACTGATGGCACAGTCAATCTTCAACAATCAGAACACACACTACCCTTCCCGTTTTCCACTGGCAGACAACTATTAAATTTATGCAACGAACATGGTCTATCAATCAGCCAAATCATGTTACAAAACGAATGTAGCTTACTGGAAGAAAAACAAGTAAAAAGTAAATTGCTAGCGATTTGGTCCGTCATGGTTGAATGTGTCAACAAAGGTTGCAATACCGAAGGAATTCTACCAGGTGGTTTACAAGTTAAACGTCGCGCAGCCAATTTTAAACGGCAATTGGAAAGCGAGTCACAACCCACCGCAATAAACGCACTTGATTGGGTAGATTTATTTGCACTTGCCGTGAATGAAGAAAACGCAGCGGGAGGACGTGTTGTCACTGCACCGACAAATGGCGCCGCGGGAATTATTCCTGCTGTTCTCCATTATTATTGGAAATTTTGTCACGGTTTTAATGATGAAAACGTTTGCCGATTTTTATTAACCGCTGCCGCAATTGGAATTTTATATAAAGAAAATGCTTCGATTTCCGGAGCCGAAGTTGGCTGCCAAGGGGAAATTGGTTCAGCATGCTCAATGGCGGCAGCCGCATTAACCGAAGTATTGGGTGGAACACCTCAGCAAGTGGAAAACGCAGCTGAAATTGGCATGGAGCATAACCTAGGCCTAACATGTGACCCCATCGGTGGCCTGGTTCAAATTCCCTGTATCGAAAGAAACGCAATGGGAGCAGTTAAGGCCATTAACGCCTCAAGGTTGGCCTTACGCGGTGATGGAAGTCATTTTGTGTCTTTAGACAAAGTCATAAAAACTATGCAACAAACTGGATTAGATATGAAAACCAAGTACAAAGAAACGGCAAGGGGCGGTTTGGCGGTGAATATTATAGAGTGTTAATTAACTCCCAATTCATACTTAATGGGTTTCGAATAATTCATATTTGGCTCAAGATTATCTCACAAGCGCCGTTAACACAGACAGCAAAACTTCAATATCTTTGTATTTTAGGTTTGTTTTACGGATTAGAAATCTAAAAGGTATTAAAATGATAGACGCAAACATTGATCAAACAAATAATGTAACCACAATAATTCCCAAACGAAGCCTGGAAAGCAAGGATCGAAAGAAACTTGAAAACCTATGCGAGGAAGCGGAATTTTCGCAGATCGTTATTGATTTTAAATCATTAGATATTTTAGATAGCACTGGCGTCGGTATGTTGTTTGGGTTGCAAAATAAAATTAAAGATAAAGCGAGTGTTTCCTTGGTAAACTGTAATAATCAGGTGCTAGAAGCGTTATACATTGCTTGTCTACATCGCCTATTTTCAATTCCTCAAATGGATTTAAAAGATTTGTCTGCAGCAAAGAAAGCAAAAAACTTTTCCTCATAAATTCGTGTTAAAAATTATTCACATTTCGGATTGTCACTTAGGTGATAGTCCGCATACAGTTTATAAAAACATTAATCCTTTTCAGTCGCTAAATAGCATTAAACAACACATTAGAACACATCAAACAAATATTGATGTCGTTTTTGCAACTGGCGATTTATCTCAAACTGGTAACGTTGAAAGTTACCAATTGTTAAGCAAAATTTTCAATGACTGGGATGCCAGCCTTTTCTGTATACCTGGAAATCATGACAATCCATTAATCATGAAAAGACATTTTGATTTCACGCCAATAGATCAGTTACATACGATTTCGATTAACGACTTTTTGTTCATTTTGATAAACACTCGGGTAGAAAATCAGGAATATGGATGTATCACAGAAATTGATTTAAATTCGATAGATACTATATGCTCGGAAAATGCAGATAAATCTATTGCCGTCCTTATCCACCATCCACCTATTAAAATACAATCAGAATGGATGGATAAAATTGGCTTGTCTAACGGTGATACTTTAATGAATAGGTTAACTCAACAAAAAAACATTAAATTTTTATTGCATGGACATTGCCATCAAGAGATTGATATTCAAATCGAGAAGATCAAAATATTAGGAACACCTTCAACCTGTTATCAATTCAAACCGCGTACACTTACAATGGAAATCGATGATGCTTTTCCAGCTTATCGCGTTATCTCATTAGATGAGAAAATGAACATTTCCTCGGAAATTATTCGCGTCAACCCAAATGTTAATTTTTCCCAATAGATAAACGATGCGTAGCAGCAATTTCAGAAATCCACTTTTTATTCACTTTCACTTGAGTCGCAATTTTCTGCCAATCGCTCACTGCGCTTACCACTTCATCAATAACTAAACCTGGCTTGTTTAAACTAATGGAATCACCCAGTTCAATCAAATCGTCGCGAGTGATATTATCCCGCTTTCCCGACACGCTTAGCTGATGTTGATTGGTCCACAAACCTGCCGGATTATGCGCGTAGGTTACATCAAAGGCGGGTGATAAACGCCAAGCCCCATCTTTTGACATAATAAACCCAATATTTTTTGTATGGTCATCTTGATTACGTGCAACAATGTTAAAAACCATGCGCCGAAATTGTTGTAAGGCTTCTGCTTTGCTCAATCTCAGTTGTCGCATAATCATAAAAACTTGCTCATAACTGTAAGCTCCGGCCATATTAAAATCATAATGCGCGATACCACAAAGCGATTGTAAATGCGCTTTCTCACCATTCATTCGATCAAATCGTTTTGTTAAAAAATGTGCGCGATTATTCTCTTCCAGCAATCGGCAATCAGTCATTTCAATACCAGCGGCTTTCGCCATGAGATAATAAGCAAACTCAATGCGACCAAAACCAATCGATTCACCTAACTCAAGATCATTGACACCGTCAAACTTCAATAACCAATAATCATATCCACGCGGTGCGTCAGTTTGCCCAGAAACAACTTGGCCAGCCTCATTCATTGCAATAACGGCTTTCGCCCTCGCACCACCCGCTGAGGTTCCAATACGTAGGATGTCTGCGATTGCCTCGGCATTGTGTTTATCTGAGTCACCAAAGTCCACAGAGAGATTTGATCGCTGTTGATTTAGGTTTTGAACTAACTCAACCATTTGTGCAACATCCACGGAGACTGAGTTGTCAAACTTGCGGGTAACCGCAGGTGAAAACTCTAACGCACCCATGCCCCGATTTCCTGTGTAACAAAGTCGTTCAACCGGGCTGAAGCTATTTTTATGACGGCCTTGTTGGCTTAACCAGATGTCAATAATGTGGTTCCCAAATTTGTCCGGCAGTGAATCTGCTAATAAACCCGGCAAACCTAAAAATGTTGATTTGTTGAGTGCTGGAAAGGAAAAAATTCGATGATTGTCCCGAGCAGCCTGTAGACTCATATGAATAGGCGAAACATCCAAGCCCAATGTTAGAAATGATGGCTCATATTCAAAAACGGCATGTTGTTTATCATCCAACCAAGATATGGCCCCTAGACTTTTACCCCACAGTTTAATCGTTGCAGTTTCAACTTTATTTACCATTCACTTGTTTCTTGTTTGTTCATTTGATTTCGCAATCCCGAAGCCCTTTTTCGTACTCGGCCCTGGGTTTTTGCTAATTGAAGAGGACTAATATTGATTTCGGGTAAAAACAACGCCAATTGGTCAAGCTGACCCAATACCCGTAATACGGTGATGATAGAGGATAATTTACCTTTTCCAGCTTCCAACGCTTTTACCACGTTGAGTGATAACAAACTGGTCTTTGCTAATTCCTGCTGCGTAAGATTATGCTGTAAGCGCAGTGAACGAATTCGCTCACCCAACTCTAATGCTATTGCCTTATCGCTTAATGAGTAATAATCCATAATAGCCCTTTTTTAATCTATTAAAGTCTATATCGTAAATAATAGCCTTTTTTTAAGCTATTTAAAATCTATATATTACAATTTCGAATAAAAAAAAACAGCGAGTAATTCAGCTCGCTGTTTTGAGTAATAAAACCAGAAAATAAAGGGAGGGATAATCTGGTTTTTTCTTAATAAACCGGTACTTATATAAGTGATTATGCGGTTTTATACTGGGATTTTGCTAATTGCGCTTTTTCCGCTTGTTCTGCGTCATACGCTTGTCCAGACCACAATAATTCATACGCAATTTCTTCATTGCCGTTTTCACATAACTCCAGCACTTCTTCAAAAAGTGGTTGAAAAGTCTCACTTTTATGAGATTCCTCGTGCTGCTCAAAGGAATTCCAAAAGGTAATAATGAGTGCTTCTTTATTTTTTAACGGGCTTTCAACAGCTTGCCCTACTGTACTGCCTTCGTTGGATATTTGCCCACTGTTCAGTGCAACCAAACCACCAACAAATCCTGTCGTACTGTGATATGTCTTTACATTTTCACACAACAACGCAACACGTTCTTCTAGATCATCCACTGTGTATTGGGATTTTAAGATGACACGATTAACGGTTACAACACCATCCGATGAAAATCCAGGGATAAAGCCAGTCATACCTTTTCTCCATTAGTTATAAATAATATACTTATATTGTATCTGACTATATTAGTCAACTATTAATTCCTACAAGTGATATATCGGGCTCCGTTATGAAATTTCAACCGTGCACATTCCAAATATTCAATAACTGATCGTTGTGAAGTTGGATTGCGCATTAAGATAAATGCAAATGCGCAATCCACAACGTTTAATCCATCGCCACAATACTGGAATAGTCGTAATCCGGCAGTCTAGGCATAGTTTGCGCGGGAAACTCGCCAGTTAAACTATTCAAGAACGCTTTTATGTCACTGACTTGAGCTGCACTCACATCTTTGTTGAGTTGGGTTTTCGCCATGACCCGAATCGCCTCATCCAATGTTTCAACTGAGCCGTTATGAAAATAAGGCGCGGTCAATGCGATATTTCGCCAAGATGGAACACGCCACATATTCTTATCCGCTTCCACTTTTGTCACATTGTAGCGACCCAAATCGTCAATTAAATTATACTTCTCAACATAGTCATTATTGCTATACGTAGGAAACTTCTGGAGAAACACCTGCCCCACACTTAAATCTGGGCCAGAAAAATTAGGCCCATTATGACAAGAGGTGCACCCCAATTTTTCCACTGTTTCCATACCGCGTTTGGCAGAGGTAGACAACGCACTTTTATCCCCTCGTTGAAAACGATCAAATGGACTATTAATGGTTATTAACGTGCGTTCATATGTTGCAATGGCTTTAGCGATATTGTCATACGTTACTGGATCATCACCACCAAACACGGCTGAAAAAGATTGAACATAACCAGGAATGGATTTAATTCGATTTACCGCAGCCTCTTCAGATGGCATTGCCATTTCAACACCAGCAAGAATAGGCCCTTTTGCCTGATCCTCCAATGTCGCTGCACGCCCATCCCAAAACTGTGAAGACAAGAAAGCGGCATTCCAAACCGTTGGAGCAGAACGGCCACCTTTTTTACCACCAACGCCAACTGACACTGAGCGATTATCTGTGCCACTCGACATAACGTTATGACATGAATTGCAGGAAATCGTACCATCTAGAGAAAGCCGTGGATCAAAAAATAATTGTTTCCCTAACTCAATTTTTGCTGCGCTCATGGGATTATCCTTTGGCACATAAGGCGCACCTGGCAACACATCGAACGCCATTACCGGCAAAGCAAAAAACAAAAACAAAAACACTGCGGAAAATAAAACACTAATTTTTTTCATATCATCCTCTAATTAAAAAATATTGTTTCGAAAATCTGCGAAAAAAACGAATTCCCACAGATACCCGATCATTAATCCGTTAAAGCTTATATTAAATATTGATTCAGCTCTTCCGATCCTCCTATTAATTTTCCATCAATAAAAACCTGCGGTACTTTATCTTGCCCTGTCATTGCATGTAAGGATTGTATCGTTGCATCCTTACCTAATTCAATTTCTTCGAAGGTAAAATTGTGTTTTTCTAAAAGTTGTTTTGCTTTCGCACAATAAGGACATCCCGGCTTAGTAATAATACTAATTGACTTTGGAATTTCCACATTAGGATTGATAAATCGCAACATGGTGTCCGCATCAGAAACCTCAAACGGATCTCCTGGTAAATCTTGCTCAATAAATTGTTTTTCTATTACACCATTCCTAACTAACATGGAATATCGCCAAGATCTTTTTCCAAAACCCAAATCTGACTTGTTCACCAACATATCCATTCCGGCGCTAAAATCCCCATTTCCATCGGCTAAAAAATAAATGTTTTGTGAATTTTGATCTTCTTTCCAAGCATCCATTACAAATGCATCATTAACGGATAAACACACAATATCGTCCACACCATGATCTTTAAATTGTTGTGCAAGCTCATCATATCTTGGAAGATGCGATGACGAACAAGTTGGTGTAAAAGCGCCCGGTAATGCAAATAAAACGATTGTTTTATTTGAAAATATTTCATCACTATTCACATCAACAAAATCTCCATTTTTGCGTAATTTAAATGTTACATTTGGTACATTCTGCCCTTCTCTATTAGCTTTCATAATAATTCCTCTTGGTTGCTTGTGAGTAATCAAACATCTGAGCTAATTATCGATCGAACGGCATGATTTGTATAATCGTTTAATTCTACTATATTGATAGGTATTACCTATCAATTATTATTGACGATGATTTAATGAATTTTCGAGATTTACAGTATTTAGTCGCAATCGATGAACTGAAACACTTTCACAACGCAGCAGAAAAATGTTTCGTCAGCCAACCAACCTTAAGTGGACAAATCAAAAAACTGGAAGAAGAACTGGGTGTTTTGTTAATTGAAAGAAATAACCGCCAAGTTATGATGACGGAGGTGGGAAAACGAATTGTTAAACAAGCTAAAATCGTACTATCAGAAGCCAATGAAATTAAAACAATTGCGCAATCATTTCAAAATCCCATGGTGGGAGAAATAAAAATTGGGTTAATCCCAACGCTAGCGCCTTATTTGTTACCCCTAATTATTCCCATGTTAAAAAAAACGTATCCATTATTACAAATCTGGCTTCATGAACACCAAACTGCAGTATTATTAAAAAAACTACAAGAAGGTGATCTTGACGCACTCATTTTAGCGCTTCCCATTGATACGGATGAATTTGAAACTATCGATTTATTTAAGGAATCTTTTTATCTCGCTGTGCCCGCTAACTCACCACTTGCAACAAGATCACGCATCAAGACAACCGATCTAAATGCGAAAGACATATTACTACTGGAAGAAGGCCATTGTATGCGAGGACAAGCCCTGGATGTTTGTTATGCCAATGGTGCCAACGAATTTTCAGGTTATCGAGCCACTAGTTTGGAAACCTTACGTTATATGGTTGCGGAAGGCATCGGCATGACATTATTACCAGAATTAGCGATCCCAAAACGAACAACAAAAAGTGATTCAATCAAATACATTCCATTTGCCAATCCCTCTCCCTATCGACGAATTGGGTTATTATTCAGGCGACATACATCTAGAAAAACAACTATGGAAAATATCGCAAAGATAATTCAAGCAATTTTGCCTTAGGAAAAGCAAAATGCCCAAACATGCTATGATCCTGAAAATGCACTTGCCATGAAAATTGCTTTATAAACCCAACCTACTCAGCGACTAAATATTATATGAATAACACAAGTATTCGCAAAGCCTTGCTAAACAAACGCATGGTGATTTGTTGTTTTACTGGCTTCACTTCAGGATTACCGCTTTATATCATTTTTAGCCTGCTCCCAGCTTGGCTTCGCACTGAAGGTATCGATCTCGCAACCATTGGGTTATTTGCATTAATTCAAATTCCATATACCTGGAAATTTATCTGGTCTCCGTTTATGGATCGTTATGTCCCACCTTTTTTGGGTCGCCGTCGCGGCTGGCTTTTGGTAACCCAATTATTTTTGTTAGCGAATATCGCTGTACTGGGCATGTTCGATCCGCAACAATCTATTTGGACAATTGCTTACCTCGCCACTGCTGTCGCTTTTTTTAGTGCTAGCCAGGATGTTGTTATCGACGCATACCGACGAGAGATTTTACCCGATGAAGAATTGGGCTTGGGTAATTCATTTCATGTAAACGCTTATCGTATCTCCGGCTTAATACCCGGCTCTCTTGCGCTAATTTTGGCAGACCATTTACCTTGGGACACGGTATTCCAGATAGTCGCGGCGTTTATGCTTGTGGGAATCGCAATGACATTAGCCGTTAAAGAACCAAAATTAGCTGCTGCCCCACATACCCTACGTTCAGCTGTCGTCGATCCTTTCAAAGAATTTATACAACGCAAAGGTTGGCAGTCCGCACTACTGATACTGTCATTTATGTTTCTTTATAAAATTGGTGACAATATGGCAACCGCTCTATCCACACCGTTTTATTTAGATTTAGGATTTAGTATGACTGAAATTGGCATAATCGCCAAAAATGCCGCTTTGTGGCCAGCCATCATAGGCGGTATGTTAGGTGGATTGTTAATGGTCAAAATAGGCATTAATCGCGCGCTATGGCTGTTTGGATTTGTACAAATCATAACTATCATTGGATTTGCAATTTTAGCCGAGGTTGGCGCAGATAAAGTTGTACTCGCAATTGTCATTAGTATGGAATATCTTGGCGTCGGATTAGGCACAGCTGCATTTGTCGCATTCATTGCCCGCTCGACTCACCCTAAATATACTGCAACCCAACTTGCCCTTTTCACGGCTCTGGCAGCAGTGCCTCGCACTTTCGCAAACGCAACCGTTGGTTACATCGTTGAATCCACTGGCTGGACGATGTTTTTCATTATTTGTACCTTACTCGCTATCCCAGGCATGCTGCTCCTGTTTAAAGTTGCACCTTGGAATGAAAACACACAAGCCATTAAAAACACCGATGATTCTAATTCGAGCTAGGCTGTTATTTTTTGTTAAACATATCTTAAAATCTGCCGAATATCCTCTTATATAACATTAAAACATTAATTATATATTACTGTTTTTATTCATTATTAATGAATTATACCTGACTAAAATAATTTGTTTTATTTGTTTGACATCTGTTATACGTTAACTAGAATTAGCAGTATGAACAGTGTGAAATAGAGATTGACTGTTTAGATATTCCAAATTTGTATGACAGGAGAGTGATATGTGTGAAGCAGCCGTGAACCGACGCGATAAAACAAAGTTGTTCGTGCCGGTAATCCCTAAAAGCGTACGATTAGAAATGGCGAAAATGGCCAATACTCATCGTAATTTCGAAAGGAGCGCACAAAACAATAAATAAAATGCTCAATGATGAAATCAACATTCTTCCGAATGTGGGGAGGGAGGATCTTAAATTCATCAAACACTTGTCAATAGAAGAGCAAAATATAAAAGTTGTAAAATAATAACGTTAAAACGACGACAACAGAATATTTGCTGAGTGTGTGATTGAAATTTAATACCATCCCTCTCCCGACACAATACACACTCAATTTGATCATTTTATTTACATCCCGCTTGTTCTTTATTCTTCAAAGATTTAAATATTACAGACCGTTTTAACCGTATCTGTTACCTTAACCACACCCCAATAAATCCTTAGTAGTTAAAATAGAACGTATAATTCTTTCAAATAGGTTACTCAATATGCCTCATACCGAGCTTGATTCAAATTTATCCAAAATAACTGTCATTTCCTACTCAATTTTATTAATTGTGTTTTTAAGTTGCCTTAGTTTTAGTTTTGCGGCGCAAGATGATGATGCGTTAGATTCTGATACCGAGTATGTTGGGGAGATCCCAAAATTTGAAGGAACCGTATTACTTCGCGAATTCAAAAACAAACCACACAAACTTCAAGAGCTAGGCCAAACTATAAACATCGGTACTGCTATTCGTACCCAGCCAGAATCCATCGCTTTCGTAAAATTTCAAGATGGCACCAAAGTCGTACTAAAAGAAAATACCCAACTGACAGTCAAAGGCATCAACTACCTTGATGTAGATGATGGCGTAGTGTTATTTGATATTGCAAAAGTTAAACGTAAAAAAGAATATCAAGTCGCTGTAAGATTATCAATCTTAGGTATTAGAGGCACACAATTTTTAGTTGATGCACGCAACGATGAATTTCAAGTATATTTAAAACAAGGCAGCATGTTTATTCGCGCTCAGGAAGAAGAATTCCAGTTCATCCAGAAACAGTTTCAAAAAGAATTTAAACAAGAACTTGAGGATTTTAAGAAAGAATCCAAAGCGATTAAAAAGGAATTTAAATCGTTTAAAGATGATAAAGAAAAATCGTTTAAAGAATTTGTCAAACAAATTGATTTACTAGAGAACTCTGGAATTGCTGTGAGTGGCAACATTGCGCATCGAGTCGCAATTCCAAATAATATATTAATAGAATTCTCCCTACTCGAACGTTTTTAAGTAAATTTAGTTTACGGAAAATTGCACTTGCTTGGTATCAAAAATTAAAACGATTTCACTAATTTTTGAATCTTTAAACCTAAAAAGATCGGTTGAACGCGAGTTGATAGTGCAAGATATTGATCCGCTAGTGCTTTTACTTGTGCCCTATGGGTAAAAAATCTTAGCTTCACCCTTAGGTTAAGCGGGCATTTTTTGAAAGTGCTAGCGGATCAAGAGCTTGTGCTAACATCCGTGTTTAACTGATTTTTTTAGGTTAGATGTAAAAAGTTGAGCAACAGAGAGTTCGCTCTCAGGTTTAATGTATTTATAAAATACCGCCACATGATCAGGATTATCGGTAACGCTAATCAAGGCATAATGACTTTTTTCAAGTGCACCATTTTTTAAACTGTTTATATATTCTTCACGTGTATTAAACTGAAAAAAACTTCCAACGAATTGCAAGTCCTCTGATAATAAACTTTCCAGAGCCTCAAGATCGGTTTCACAAAATGCATTAATAAATTCTAACGCTGTGGATTTGTTATCGCTCATTAATTTTCTCCCTAAAAATCAATACTAGGACGTAAGACAAATAATAAGTTTTGATCTTCCTCTTGCTGTTCCGCTAGTTCTCCTCGATATTTTTCACTGGTTTCATAAATTACGCCAAAGTCCAAGGACAATGACAGTGACTTAACATGTAAGGGAATCTTTTTTGACAAAATCAGTTGATACTCAACCGTTCGCATATTAGATTGATTTAACACATAAGTTGCTTCAAAGCCGCTATTGAATAGCCATGAAAAAATTGGACCAGTACGTGCTATTTGACTTCGCTTTAATGCGATGTAGACAATATCGGAAATGTTTTGATTTTGATGAAATTTACTACCAACACGAAAACTCCAGCGTAATACATCCCCCTCTCTTTCGATATCACCTTTCAATTTCCATTCGAGTTCGATCCAGTTATCTTTGATTAACCGATTTCGTTGAATATGAAAATTACCCGCAGATAATAAATATCCCATGAAACCTATGTTTGCTCCTTTTGCATCTGACTCGCCTTGATAACTCACCATATTATTTAAAAAGAGGGATAATGCGTAAGGCTCTTCAAAACCAGCCGTAACAGATTCCAGTAAATTAATATCGGAATAGTCTGCAGTTTCATAAAAATCATTTTGTCGTTCACGCAAATACGTTCCGAGTATTGGCATTGGATTGACACTCAATTCAAATAATAAAAAACGTGGCACGAATGAGCGCTTTAATAATTCGTAATAGACAAATGCTTCTGATTTCTCTCCCACATTATCCACTGGTTGATCTGTCAAATTTAACACAACTCCAGAATTGGCATAATACGCTGAAAAATTATAATAGTAGGCTGTTGAAAATGGGCTCTTATCTTCATTGGGCTCTGCAGGAATATCCCAATCGTCTTCGACAATTTCAATGGGTTTAGTATTTGTTTTATTTTCAGAGCCTAAAACATCATTTGACAAAAACAATAATAGCGATGAAAAAAGGAATATAAATATTAAAATAAATTTCATGGAAAGTCATTATTATGCGTTATATGTGAACACTGATTTCAAAATTATCGCAGAGTCTTATTAAAACACAATATTATTTTCTAATTCGATTTATGGCTGCCAAAACTTCATGTTGTCTTGGCAAGGCAATGTTTCCTATTTTATAATCTGCCAACCAATCCAGACCATCTTCTGTAATTTTTTTGAATATTTGAGCAATCCCTTCAACTAAACCAACTGTATCATGATAATAACTGCTTTGATATCGGCATATTATCCATGCAATGGCCTGGCTTTGTCCCTGATCAATGAGCTGCTCAACCCGATCCAAATTTATTTTTCTTTCACCGTAGTTTATGCGTGTAATATCTTTAACGTCAAATTTCATATCATGTTTACCACGTTTTGGCGACAGCAAATTCAAATTTGGTTTTCGAGTTTGTTGGCTATCCAATACAAGCTCGGGTAATTTTTCAATTGATAAGGTTTTGTCTGCAAGTTCATGTGCTTTTTCTGTGACATCAAATACCCGATATTCATCAAGCATCAGCACAAGATTGCTAACGCCAAAATAATCTCCACTCCCCCCCATAACTATGATAGAGGAGATTCCTTTGTTCTCATATAAGGATTTAACACGTTGCACCAAAGGTGTTATAGGTTCTTTGTCCTTAACGACCAACGCTTGCATACGTTCATCTCGAATCATAAAATTACTTGCTGATGTGTCTTCATCAATTAGCAACAATGTCGACCCGGATTGAATAGCCTCTACAATATTGGCCGCTTGTGATGTACTACCACTGGCATTTTCAGTAGAAAAAGACGTAGTATCCACACCCAAAGGTAAATGATTAATGAAATCACTGATATTCACCCTATCAACCGATCTACCATCTTCCGCTCGTATTTTTACGGCACTTTCATCACACACCACCCTTTCACGACCATCACCCGGCAGCACATTGTAAACACCACGTTCCAATGCATTTAACAATGTCGATTTTCCATGAAAGCCACCCCCAACTATTAATGTCACGCCTTGCGGTATACCCATGCCAACGTTCTTACCAGAATTAGGTAAATCAATTTCACAAGATAAATTGCTCGGCGAATTAAAAGGTAATGCGGATTGTTTCAGTGGTCGATCATCGATTCCAGATCGTCTTGGTAAAACAGCATTATTACCGATAAATGCAACAAGGTTTTGTTCTGCTAACGATTCCCGTAATACCGCTTGATCTTCAACACACTCAATATGCGAATACATGAAGTTTTCATCATGGGATTCACTAAACAAAGTATGTTTTACAATTTTTGGCAACTCTTCGAAAAGCATGATCTGCGCTTCTTTCGCCAATATTCTTCGACCAGCGGCTGGAAGTCCTAATATAAAACGTGCCTCAATATCGTTCACACTGACCAACATACTGCTGCGTTGTAAAACTTGCTGTTTATTACATGAAATACTAATCAAGCCACTCTTACCACTACCACGATTTCCTTTACTCAATTTTTCGCAATTAATAAAAAAATGTCGGGTAAGGTAATCTTCAAATGCGATTTTTCGGTGGGGATTTTCCCAGCAGTTTGGATTAAATCCTGAATCGGTTATGGAAACTGACACACTAAGTCGAGATGGCGAGGCAAATGGATCGCCTTGAACATAATCGATGCTTAGTCTAAATTTATCAAAGCCCCAAATGCCTTTAATGGATTTGTATTCGCCGTAACTTTTACGATCTAGTTTTTGCAGTATCTGTTGTAATTTTTTCATTGTGCCATTGATTTAGAATCCGGCGACATATTCAATTGCACCAATATCACATCGTTTTTTCCCATCACCCACTGCATCAATATGGCGATCATGGGCATAAATGTCCTGCTTTATTAATTTTCCGCCTTCGCCTTTACATCCATCTGGATCAGCTGTGTCAATGGTATAAGCATTTGCGATAACAGAATAGGACTTGTGTGCATCATCCCAACGATACAATTTTTTTGATTTTTTATTATTTAATTCTTGATCACCTTTGGTTTTAACAAATTGGCATTTCTGATTTTTAGAAATTACGTTATATCCATTTGAGTTAATGGTTCCCAAACAATTAGATGTTATTTCATTTTTTTGATTGTTCACAATCAAGCTATTTTTCATTTCAAATCGTTTCGTCCCTTTTACCAGATACAATCCTGCTCCCCCTCCAAATCGTTCAAGAACATGATTATCAACAATACTCACATTAAACAATTGTCCAAAATTGGTAGAATAAAATCGTAATCCACCACCACGAAATGTTGCTATATTGTGACTTATAATCGTATTCGTCAGTATCAATGCAGTATCAAAATGCCCGAATATACCACCACCCGCTGATCGAGATCCATTAATGGCTTGGTTGCTATCGACAAGGCTATTTTCCATATTTAACACGCCATGGACATTAACACCGCCACCGGCTTCTGCAACATTATTCATAATTTTGGTATTTATTATTTTGACAGAATTTGAATCGGATTTTCTAGTTAAACTTTTCATTCTATCCGGTGCAGAGCTAATACCTAATTTTTCCGCTGCAATTTGTCCTGCAGAGGCATGTCTCCTACCTGAAAATACCGAGTAAATTCCACCACCATTGTCTTTCGCAAAATTATGATTAATTTCACTTTGAAATATTTCAAGTGGCGCTTCATTTGATATTCCACCACCACCGTATTTCACATTATATTTATCATCTCCCAATGCTGAGTTATGGCTAATTCTAGCGTTTCTAATGATTAAGTTTCCACTTATTGATCGCGCATTATAAATTCCACCGCCACTCAACAAAGCGATATTATTTTCTATGTTGACATTTTCAATTGTCAATTCGCCATTGTTTAATATGCCACCTCCGTTACTGGCTTTACCATTTATTAAATGCAATCCAATGATTGATGCCTTAATACCTGGTTCTATCAAAACCACATGACTTTTTTGCATACCATTTATCGTCACTACCCCATTGTTCATTGAAAGCAATGTGATATTTTTATCAATGAGAATATTTTCTAAATATAAACCCGCAGAAATGTTAATGGTTGTATCGGGTATCGCTTTTTTTAATGCGGTTGATATTTTGCAAAATGGATTGCCAAGTGAATCATTACAATTTGGATTTTCATTATCCACAATAAATTCAGCGGCATTTAACACATTTGATATAGCAAAAATAAACAGAAATCCAATTAATTTGTTAATGATTTAATCTCCCCAATTCCTAATCACATTGTAGCGGCCCAACGTTTATGCATAGAACAACGTCAATTATTAATTATAGAAAAAAAAACGGCAGTCCATTTCGGAACTGCCGTTTTTTACCAAAAAAAGCGGTATTCAGTTTATACTTTTTTACCCAAAGCCATATCATAACCAGCTGGTAATGGACTTTGCGCTTTACCTGCATCGTCATAAGGAATAAATTTCATAGTCAATTTTGTAAAACTAAACGAAATGGACTCTGATGGGCGATCTCCACCAGAAGAAACCGAGTAACCAGACACCATACAATCTTCCAATTCATACTCCATGTAAGTATCAATCGTATCAGTACCCGTGGTACATAAATGTATTTTAATTGGCTTGGACTTGCCGACACAGGCTTCAGTAAAAATGAGCGGGCTGGAGGCATCCATTTGTTTTGTAACGCTTACCTCACTAATGCTAGGTTTACTCGCTTCACGATCTGCACTGGTTCCGACAGAAGAACTAATTGCACGGCCAACACCCCATTGTAAAGAACCAACATCAATCCATTTTTCATGACCTGTCGCAGTCACTTTACCTTCAATTCCATCGATTTTTAGATATATAGACATTACACTTTCCTTCCTTCAATCACACGATTATGAAATATCAATCGATATTTCGCCACCCTCGCCAATTCCAACAGTTACCTTATCAAATGCAGTACTGTCAGCCATTCGACTCAGAAATTCTTCAGATAATTGCGGTAACAATCCATTTTCAATTATGTGATCAATGTTTCTGGCACCAGTGTCCACTTCATTACATCGATCAGCAATTGTTTGTATTAGCTCATCTGTATAAGTCATTTCCGCATTATAATTTTCCCTGACCCGTTTGACTATCTTATTCAATTTGAGCTTGATGATTTTACTCATTGCTTCGTCAAATAATGGAAAATATGGAACAATATTTACACGCCCCAAAAATGCAGGTTTAAAATATGCTAATAAATCATCATGAATAGCTTCTAACAAACCATCCACATCTGGCATAGTCTCGGGATCTGCACAGAGTTTCATTATGGTATCTGTACCCAAATTTGATGTCATTATTATGACAGAGTTTTTGAAATCGATATCCCGGCCTTCACCGTCTTTCATCATACCTTTATCAAACACTTGATAAAATACATCTTGAATGCCTGGATGTGCTTTTTCCATTTCATCCAACAAAATAACGCTATAGGGTTTCCGTCTAACCGCTTCGGTTAAAACACCACCTTCACCGTATCCCACGTATCCGGGCGGTGACCCCATTAACAAAGAAACTTTATGCTCTTCTTTAAACTCCGACATGTTAAGAGTGGTTAAATTATGCTCTCCGCCATAAAGCAAGTCAGCTAGCACAAGACCCGATTCCGTTTTACCCACGCCACTCGTACCAACCATCAAAAACACACCGTTTGGCTTATTTGGATCGGTTAGTTTAGCCCTGGAGGTTCGAATGTTTTTTGCAATTGAACTGAGTGCGTGATCTTGGCCAATGACGCGCTCTTTCATTTGATCCAGTAAATTCAAAACAGAATGAATTTCATCGCTAACCATTCTACCAACTGGAATGCCTGTCCAACTACCAATAACTTCCGCCACCGCTTGCCCATTAACACAAACGTGCATTAGGGGTGTTGCGCCTTGTACTTCGGCTAATTTATTATCCAGCGCAGTTAATTCTTCAATTAACGCTGCTTTCTCAGCATCATCCAGTTTCGGCGCTTCCGCACCTTCTTCTTGGGGAATACCATCTAATTTATTACGTAAAGATTTATTTTTTTCAATCAGCTCTTTTTCACTCTCCCATTGAGCATTGAGTTTTTCCAGCTCTGCATTGACGTTTTGTTTTTCGTCTTCAAGCTCCTGCAATTTCTTTTGATGATCGCCGCCGGTTTCCATTTCCCGTTGCAGAATGCTCATTTCAACATCCAATGCTTGAATACGACGATTACCATCTTCAATGGGAGCAGGAATTGCATTTTGGCTAATGTTAACTCGCGCACAAGCAGTGTCTAAAACGCTGACACACTTATCAGGCATCTGTCGATCTGCTATATAACGATGAGATAGTTTTACTGCCTCAACCAATGCTTCATCAAGAATGCGAACGGTATGATGCTTTTCCAAGATCTTTGACAAACCACGCATCATATCGATGGCAGTATCTTCCGTTGGCTCTTCTATTTTGACGACTTGGAATCGCCTGGTTAATGCGGGATCTTTTTCAAAATACTTTTTATATTCAGCCCACGTCGTTGCCGCAACTGTTCTTAATTCTCCACGGGCCAATGCAGGTTTTAATAAATTGGCCGCATCACCTTGACCTGCCTGCCCACCTGCACCAATCAGCGTGTGTGCTTCATCAATAAACATAATGATTGGCTGAGCTGATGATTTAACTTCATCAATCACAGAGCGTAAACGATTTTCAAATTCGCCTTTTACACCAGCGCCGGCTTGTAACAAGCCTAAATCCAATGATTTAATTGCAACATTTTGTAACGAGGGCGGGATATCACCTTGTGCAATACGTAATGCAAATCCTTCAACCACGGCGGTTTTACCAACACCCGCTTCGCCGGTGAGAATTGGATTATTTTGACGGCGACGTGAAAGAATATCCACAATTTGCCTGACTTCATGATCACGTCCCAAAACGGGATCTATTCCACCATTACGTGCCTTTTCCGTTAGATCAACAGTAAACTGATCCAACCCTGGTGTTTTACCGCCCGGCCGAATGGTTGCTCCACCATCGGCAGACACGGGTACTCCAGAATCGTGCTGGGTTTCTTCACTACTGGCAACAATGCCGGCAAATTCTTTTCGTAATGACTCTGCTGAAATTTTTTCAAATTCTTTCGAAGCTTGGTATGCCAAACGTGTCAAATCATTATCATTTAACAAAGCACATAATAAATGTCCCGATCGTAATTTCGTTTCACCGTAATCTAATGACGCTAACAACCAGGCTTCCCTGGCAACATCAATGATCCGAGGAGATAATGCAGGTGGTCGCGAATTACCGCGCTTAAATCCTTCAAGATCCCTGGCTAGATCAGCCATTAAGTGCGCCATATTAATATCATAGTGCTGCAATATCACTTCGATATCGGTATTGGATTGCTCCAGTAATTTAACTAACCAATGCTCCAGCTCAACATCATAGTGAGTTTGTGATAAACACAAACCAGTTGCGGCTTCAAGCGTACTTCGCGTTGTGGAATTGAGTTTTCCGACTAAAGTTCTCAGATCAAGTTGGAGCATTTTCTTTATCCTGTAATAAGTAAGCTAAAAATTTATTAAAATGAGATAAAACGCTAATTATTAAATTTTGAATTTAAAAAAATGACAGACTAAACTTCAAATTATCACGACAAGGTCAACTCTGTTGCCGAGACTTTGTTTCGTATAATGTTAATTGATATCAACAATAATAGACCTTTTTGCTTGAGCATTATTTTCAGAACTCAACCAACTATTCCAACCCAACCGTGTATTTGATTGCTCCCCATGACGTAAGTGCCACGATGATATGGCTTCTGGCATTAAGTTATATTTTAATTCGAAATCATAATTTCCGCCAACAAACATTCGGGTAAATCGTGATAAAGCATTCAATCTTGGACTGCCTGGCAGTAATTGCTCAAACTGCGATCTATTTAATGGCCCAATTTCAATTTGAAATTTCCCTTCCACCGTATAAACTTCGTCGCCAATCACACTATCAACACCTAAACAATTATTTTTCCCTTCAAATGGAAACACCGGTAATTGCATTTGATCATCTTCTGATAATGTCATCCATTCACCACAAAATTGGTTTATGGTAATGGGAATATCCATATATTCTGATAAACACGCTTCTAGGGAATTTGCCGAGCGCTTATCCGAAGAAAATAAACCAGCGAAGTACATCAATTCTTCATCGTTAACGGGCACGCGGGATTGAATCGCGTCACCTTGAAATCCAATCAATGACAAAAACGCACTAGAAAAATCATCAACTTCTTGATCACGATCTAACTGACACCTTTCATATCGAATCGGTAATTGATATTTTTCCCAGGCACGATAAAACAAAGATACCGATCGATGATTAATCAAATCGAAAAAATGCGTCAAGGCACTGTCTTTCTCTTTCAAACGACTCAATTGTAGCTCTGTGAAACACACTGGCAATACGCTACTTTGCCCGGTTAATCCCATAAAAGTCACTGCAAGTTCAGCAATATCCTGATTATCATTTTTGATTATTGCATCGTGTTGTTTGATGGATGAAATTTCCGAACCCGGAAAACGTAAGGATGGAAAACTAGCAAAACGCACAGATTCCCACTCTGGTAGCACATCCCGACCGATTGATTTGGGCGAGCCGTTTTTCTGCCAGACGCGAAGTAGCCCTTGCAATAAACGCGTTGCTTGAAAAAAACTAAATTGTTGTGGCTGATCAAATAATTGCTGAGTTACAGAATGATTTTTTCGCCGCTTCTCGGTGCCCATGTTTTAATAACTCTGTCCTGTCGTTTACTTTTTAATACTAATTTCGTGAATGAATTCATAGGTGCATACAACGCAAAAAAGCGTTCCAATACACTTGCAAATAAGAACATAATTCGACTTTCAAATCGATCGTCATCTAAGGTAAGTGTAATCTCAATTCCGCGACACAGTGCGCTGTTTCCTTTATCTCTCACCCGTGCCATAACTTGTTTATGACTAATCGAAAAAACCCCATCAATCATAGCTCGTGTCGACGCAGAATTATCAAAATTATACAAGGTTAATATTTCCCGCAAAACATCCGCGCCATGCTCCGAATCCAACAAGGATAAATGATTTAAATTCAAGTGAGATATGAGTCGCCAACGGGTATTATCCGTCAATGACAATCGACGAGTTCTACTCGGCGCAGTTATACAATGTATTAACGATAATGGCGCATTGCCTTCACCCAATTGTAATTTTGGTTGTCCACCACCAAATGGTAAACGATTTGGCAAATCACGATTTAAACAAGTGGTACTAATATTCAAAATCCAGTTATTTGGGATATCTTCTTGAAAATCGATATCCACTAATGAAATATATAACTCTGATCCATTATCGATTTCATCTTGCGAGGTTGTCTGTGCCGTTTTTCGTGTTGCATGCCAATAAGCGACATTATTACGTGAATTCTGCATGTGATTAAAACCATAAAACGGACGATATTCTATGTTTTCACCATCCGGGGCGGTTGCAACGACTTTATCTATTGAATAGATTTCTTTTGCCAAGCGTCGACGAGAGTCAGCAATAACATGATATTCGGTTTTGGTGTGATCTAAACTGATTGCTTCAGATTGCTGTTTAAACAAATTAACAATTGGTGTACAACCCAACTGGAAATTTTCTTCACTTAAGGTATTTTCCAATTCAGGAAAACTTTCATTTAAATAAATATAGAGTTCAACTTCTTGTTTTTTACCAGCAAAAACATGTTTCCCGAGATTGCCTAATTGAATAAAATTGTATTTTTCTGGAAAAACAAAAAATTCTGTGAGAAGACGATAGGCCATTAACGATCGAGCAGGATATGGCAACAAGCCTTCTTCAGAATCAAAACCCACCGGTTGTAAATTTTTTGCATCGATGAAAGTCACGTTAGGATCATCAGCTTGATCAGCAACACCAATTGCAACGGTATGATTCATTAATAGTTCGTAAATCGCACTGGTTTCTGTGGATTGGCCATTAATATAAAAAACCAATTGTTCAGGTGAAAGTTCACTAAACTGTAAATCATCTGATAAACAGCGCAATTTAATTTTTATAACTGCAACAGCCCCGATGTGTTTAGACACTTTTGGCGCGTTATACGAACCTCGTATTAACTGCGCCTGACTCACATCAATGGGCCATAACTCCACAGGATATGCTGTTTGAAACCGACAAGGCTCACCTTCGATCGCCTCGGTTTCGATATTTGAACCACGCTTAATATTATATTGCTTGGTAATATCGGGAACACTCTTAAACTGCACAATCGACATGGATGGAATGGGTGCTAAATAATGTGGATACAACACTTCCAACATGGAGTTGCTGAGCTCTGGAAAACTATCATCCAATTTTCGACGAGTTCGGGCATTTAAATAGGCAACGGATTCAATTAATCGAGAGACGTGTGGATCTTCAATTGTGTCTTTGCTTAATCTCAAACGCGCTGCGATTTTTGGATTTGCTTCAGAAAAAGCGGCGGCAGATCGCCGAATATAATTAAGCTCTTTATTATAGAATTTTACTAAATCGTCATCCACCTTCAAAATCCTTTACATTAATGGATCGAGATACAGGTTCCATACTGGAATCAAACACAACGGGTTTCACAGCCGGTTCAATTTTTAACAAAGCATCAATTCGAAACCGAAATGTTCTGTCCATGGAGGTATCATTGGTCAGAACACTTATGTTGACGGATTTAAATCGGCATTCAAATTGAAGAATTATTTTTTGAATTAATTTTGCAAAATTTTCTCGATCGTCATCGTTATTCAAATTAACACCAGTATAATCTGGAATACCATAATTTATGACTGAATCTTCCAGTGTTTTCCATTCTTGACTAACGGAATCACAACGACGTCTTGTGTTCAGTAAAAATTCCAAATCACGCCGCACCGATTCGCGCAATTCTCGGATAACTTGATTACGAGATGGTACCGATTCAACTTGTCGATTGGGCTCAAAATCAATGAGTCGATCCAAAACCGACGGCATCAATGCCTGGGTAGTCGTTGGTCGAGCCATTATTGTGCAAACGTAATTTCTTCAATTTCCATGATAGGCATGGCTTGATCATTAGCATAAAACATCTTTTGCCCTAAACCAAACACAGGATCATTTTCTTCACCCACCCAATCGGTTGATTTACCCAAAAGAACACGTTCTTTATCTTCTTCACTCACTCGGTGGTAAACCGCAGGAATATAAACTTCACCTTCGGGTCCATCATGGTTCGTTTCAATTGTTGCGCGTCGCAATACCAAATCCAAGGGACTTTCTGGTTTATGAAATGTTAAGGCAATGATTCTTGACAAAGGTATCCAATAATATTTCCCGGTGCTGGTAAACAATTCCATAACGCCGGGAGCGATATCATCAAGATCGCGAAAATCATCAAACTCAACGTCATTAATGGTACCCTTCAGTTGAGGACGCAACTCTTCCGCAGCGTCTAAAAATTGTTTTGCCTCAGATAAGTTGCTCTCTCTTAACGCGACAGAAGCCTTTAAATAAGTTTGAACCAAATCATTGGGTGTTTCCAATACTTCTGGCGCTCGTCCATCTGAAAAAAACTGATCCCTGGCTTGACCGGCTCTAATTAATTGCCGCCATAAAGCCACACCAGGCATGGCATCGGGATTTTGATGCCCAATGAAATCCAATTGTTTATCAGCTCTATCCCATTCACGCATTATCAATAATAACTCACACAGAAAGGCACGGCTATTTGTGTCTTTAGGATGTTTCTTTACAACCTGCGTTACTGCATCAATTGCATTGTTTAACTGGCCAGCTTCATAAAACTCTTTTGCATTCATTTCCCGGTTTCCTATATTTTTGTATACCATTCGTTTGGCGATAACACGTATAAATTCAGCCTATATCAATTATCTTTTACACCTTTGCTTCTGCGAGTTCAGTAACTAATTTCACAGAACTTGTCATTTGATCCAGCTGCATATGCGGCTTTAAGTGAGTCACACAGGCATATACACCCGGCTTACCAGGCACTTCTCTCACTTCCACTTTTGCTTCACTCAATGGGTATTTTGCCAAATGCTCTTCACTGCCTGTTGAACTTGCTGTGCAATATGATAATAACCATTTATGTAAATAGTTTTCACATTCGTTTGCACTAAAAAAAGAACCCACTTTATTTCGACCGATTATTTTAATGTAATGGGCAAACCGCGACACACATAACATATATTGCAACATTGCAGAAATTTTGGCATTAACTTCTACCACTTCCTTATCATAGTGTTTGGCACCCTGTGTTGATTGGTTTCCATAAAAAACAGAATATTGAGTATCTTTACAATGACACAATGGTACAAACCCAAATTCACTTAATATTTTTTCAGAAAAATCAGAAATCAATACATCAGTCGCAAATTTTAGCGCGGTATTTTCACTGTCCGTTTTAAAATCTGGCACAGCCAAGCCTGACACAACACCACCATTTCCAACACCGGCATGACTACCACGAATATCAGTAAACCAACCGTTTCGTGAAAAGGATTGAATCAAAACTGCACCAAATGCGTAACACGCATTACCCCAACAGTAGGCAGAATTATCTGGCGCCGACAAATCTTCAGAAAAATTAAATCCATCACTACGATAGGTATCATCTTCATAGGGTAATCGCATCAACATCTTCGGCACAGTGAGACCAACAAATCTTGAATCTTCAGATTGTCGAAACATATTCCATTTAAGATATTCTGCTTGGGAAAAAATGCTTTCATAATTAATTGGCAATCCCAAACCGGAAAAATCATCCATACCAAATAAAACGGGATCAGCTCCTGCAATAAAAGGTGCAAATGCAGCTGCAGAAACATGTGAAATTTCTTTTAATGCGGCAATGTCGTCTGTTCGATGCTCAGCACTAGGACGATGCCGAATGGTATAATCACCCAATAAAACACTATAAGGCTCTCCACCCGCAGTCCCAAACTCTTGGTTGTATACTTTTCTAAACAAGTTACTTTGATCAAACTCTATCGCGCGATCAAAATCTTTTACCAAGGCTGACCAGCTTACATCAAGAAACCGAATAATTATTTTTTCTTGTTCATCCGCTTGTTGCGTTAAATAATATAAACCTCGCCAGGAAGACTCCAGTTTTTGGAATTTTTTATGATGCAGTATTGCATTAACTTGCGAATTTAACATCTTATCAATTTCCGCAATTTGAAAATTGATTAAACTTATTAATTGTTGCTTCGAAATGACTGTCTCAATTCCCAATAATCGGCAAAATGCAGACAATTTATCTGAAAAATGTAAAGTGGATGTTAAGCGTTGAACCTGCTGATCTTTCGAATCATAAAAGCGTGTGGTTAGTTCAATGGCATTCGTTAAATGAGGAGAAAAGGTAGACATGATTATATTACTTACTATAAAAATTCAAGCGATTGAATATGGATTGAATTTTTATAAAACACAACTCGCATACCGATATGGTATGCGAGTAAATTAATGTTTCGCCATATTTAATAAAGCAAATCATTAAACAAATTGACTAACCCATCTTAGGTATACGGGCTACCATTCGTAATGATGTTGTTAACTCTTCCATTTGTAACCAAGGACGCATCCAAGCAACAGCATTGTATGCACCAGGTTGACCCGGAATTTCTTTCACTTCAACTTTCGCTTCAGCCAAAGGATATTTTGCTTTCATTTCTGGACCAGAGTTAGGATTACCATTAACATAATTTAACAACCAGCGATTCAACCATTCTTCTGCCTCATTGGCTTCCATGAATGAACCAATTTTATCTCGACCCATCACTTTTAAATAATGCGCGATACGTGATGTTGCCATCATATAAGGTAGGCGTGCAGAAATCGCAGCGTTTTCTGTGGCTGCTGGTGCATCATACACTTTTGGTTTTTGCGCTGATTGTGCACCAAAAAATACAGAATAATCTGTGTTTTTATAATGACACAGTGGCAGAAATCCTAACTTACTGAGTTCCGCTTCACGGCGATCAGTGATACCCACTTCAGTTGGGCATTTCATATCAACATCACCATCATCACTAATGAAATTATACGTTGGTAAACCTTCAACCTTACCACCGCCTTCTGCACCACGAATAGCCGTACACCAACCATATTGTGCAAAGGCATCCGTTAGCTTAGTACCCATAACATAGGCTGCATTCATCCAAGTAAAGTCACCATGCTCTGGTTCTGATGAATCGGCAAATTCTTCATAGTCAAATGAATCAATGGGTTTGGTTGCTTCACCATAAGGTAAACGAGATAACACGCGCGGCATAACCAAATTAACAAATCGCGCATCTTCCGAATCTCTGAATGATGTCCATTTAGCATATTCAGTTGAATCAAATACTTTTTCCAGATCCCGTGGCTTGGATAATTCAGTCCAATCACCAAAACCAAACATTTTAGGATCGATGGCAGAAATAAATGGGCAAAATGCACCAGCAGCAACATGTGACATATTGGTTAACATATCAATGTCGTCAGGATGGTTGGTAAACTCGTAGTCACCAATTAATGCGCCATAAGGTTCACCACCGGGCGTACCAAATTCATTTTCATACAATTTTTTGAACGTTTGACTTTGGTCGAATTCAACTGCTTTATCCAAATCTTTAAAAACTTCTTTTTTACTGCCGTTAAAAACTTTAATCTTCAATGATGAACCCGTTTCCGAGTTCATGACTAAGTGTTGCAAGCCACGCCAGCTCCCTTCCAACTTTTGTAATTTATCCGCATGTAAAATTGCTGACAATTGTTTTGACATGGCCTTGTCAATATCAGCAATGGCATTATTCAACGTAACCGTTAAATTCTTATCCCATGTTACAGTACCTGATAACGCTTGTTCAGTAAGGGTTTTTAATAATTCTTCCGAGCGTGAACGTTCAGTTTGTTTCGTGGCAGAGATTGCCTGTTCGAGTAAACTAGATTCCTCAACTGTTTCCGCCGCCGCGGCCTGGGAAGCTGCTTCTTGCTCTGCATCACTCATTATTCACCTTCCTTTTTTTCTTCAACGCCTAAATCACCGGACACAGATTTTAAATTATCCGCATCACTTAGTACTTTTTCTAACACATTTTCCAAATCTTCAGATCGATCCGCTTTGGTCAACAAATCTCTCAATTGATCCCGTGTATCCTGTAATTTTTTCAATGGCTCGACTTGCTCAACTATTTTCTCTGGTTGAAAGTCTTCCATGGAATTAAATTTAAGGTCAACTGCCATTTCACTACCATCATCCGCTAATGTGTTTTCCACTTTCAAATTCACACCCGGTGTCATTCTGGCCATGATGCTGTCAAAATTGTCTCGATCGATTTGTACAAATTTTCGATCCTTTAATGACTTAAGTGGCGAGGTAGGATCGCCAGAAAAGTCACCCATAACGCCAACAACAAAAGGTAATTCCTTTTGTACCGAAGCCCCTTCTGTTTCAACTTCATAGGAGATGTGTACGCGTGGTTTTCTCACCCTGCCGAGTTTGTCATGTATACTAGCCATAGTTGTTTCCTCAATAGTGGATGGTTGTCTGGTATTCTAATCTGGTAATGTCAAAAAGATAGTACAAAAGAATTAAAACGGAAGCTGTCGTTTACTGTATTGCATTTAATCTAAAATTTTGCTAATTGAATCAACTAGAATCATCTTCTTTCGCTGGGATTCCCGCTAATTTAAAGTACTCTTCTCTCGCACGCTCATCCGGGATTAATTCCGCCAGTAGCTCTGGTAATGTCATTCTGCCCCATTTTACAGCTTGATTTAAATTATATGATATTGGTGAATGGGGTTCGGTGCGTTTAAAAAAGTCGCTCACCTTTAATAATGCGCGAAATGCTTCATCACGTGACGTAATATTGACTTTTTCTATGGAAACATTGCTTCCAGATGATTTAGATGTTGATGCACTGCTAGTTTCGCCACCCTCAGTTTCACCAGAAGTCTCTTCTTCCACTTCTTCATTTGATTCAAAAACAACATCTTTGGTTAAGAAACCTAAAATTTCAATCACTCGCTTGAGCGTATTTCGAATATTGGAAACCGGAGGCGTTTCATTGCCACATTTTTCATCTAATGCATCAGACAGACTTAAAAATTCAGTTAAACACGCATCCAAATCTTCTTTCAAATCCACGAAATAACTGGCTGAGGTTTCAATGACAGAGGCTTCTATCATTTTTAATGTGATCGCGCCGGATGAGATTCTCGCTTCTTTTTTCTCTGGATCGCTTATTGTCTCAATTTCGTACGCTTGTTCATAATTCCATGCAGCATAAGATGAGGAATTGTACCCTGCTGTTAATGGAACTTGTGTAATGGGCCCAATTAAGGTGCCATCACCATCTTCACCATTTAATCCGGTTAACGGCGCAACTCGTGTTTCTAAACCATCTTCGTCCGGTAGCGGATAGATACCGTCCCAAAATGTATCAACCAATGCATGGATTAATTTAAATCCGTCTCTCAATCCCGGGAATCCATACTCCCGTAACAATGATTCGGTATACCAGGCAGCAATTTCAAGATCTTTACCGTTTTCTGTCAGAATTTTCGGCGCTAACTCCATGACCTTGCGCCACTCTGGCACAATTTGATGAATCGCTTCGGGATCATCGCTCATGATATTTTGCCGTTCAGCAGTTCTTGCTGCGGCGCGAGCGTCTTTTATTTGGTAATAAATTGAATTGGGAGAATAATCTTCGCGAATATCCACACCAGCCGGTTGATCGTCTGAAAAAGGTTGAATTAATGCTTCAACATCAATCGTCGATTCTGACGCCATATTTGTAATGTCTCTTTACAAAAAATCCGTTTGAAGAAATTGATAAGCGCTTGATTATCAATTTTTAAAACGCCATATCCTATAAGAAATAAGCAAACAAGTACAAACTATTTTGCAGTTACGTGAATTCAAACTAACGGTTTGATTATTTTAAAAGCACCCCTTTGAAATATAGTGTGGATTATCAATATTTGATCATACATACAACACAATTTATTCAAGCTAATTTAAAGAAAACCAATCTACATTTTTCAAAATCGATGGAGTGATAGATCAAATTGTGTGTTTTAGTTCATACCTTCAACACAGACATGGCTGAGATAATTCAGTAAAAAATCCGATAACTAAATTACATTTAATATCGGAAAAACAAATGATCCACAAAACCTAATGCTTTTCAAAAATTAACAGTCGAGGTAAATGATGTACCCTACTGAAGAAGTCGTATTGTACATAATGTCCGAAATGCTAAAAAACGTTCAATCCGACATTGCAAAAAATATTAAAGCCAAAAATAATGAAACCTTTGGCGCCTATGATGCTGCCATTATGTGGAAAGCCATTGTTGGTAATCGCAAACCTTGGGATCATAAACCGTTTATTTTTAAAACGTATGGTCGCTGGACAATTGATCGACAATCACGAACCCAATATAATTTTGATATTTGGTCAAATATTCATTATGGTTTTGTTGGTCGTAGCGTTGGTTTCTCCGCTTGGATGTTAAAAGCCGGTGCAGGCTATGCGCAATACAAAGCGGGTACATCGCCAAAAGGCTATTGGGAGCGCCGCTTTAAAACCATGGGAGATGCTGATTTTCTTGCTGCGTTTGACGACCCAAAAGATCAAGCTGCAATTGATATCGGTATTAAATTGTGGGAAAAACACAAACTCGACTTAACAGCAAACAAGATATTATCCGCTATTCGCGCAAGGAAAAATGAACTCCAAATCAAAAAATAATTCGGTTTACAGCCTCTCCATTTCACTCATTTGGCTATTTCTTTCAAGCTGTTCATCACCAGTGAACGAAAACAAATTGATAAAATCATTAACAACAAACCACATCAAATTAGAACCCATAGCGGAATTGATTCTCTCTTCTGGCGATGGAACCATTATCGACCTTCGTGACAAGCCTGTTCGCATAGAGCCAAACACTTTATCACAAAATCTTAAACCCGAATGGTTAAAAGAACTTAAACACTTAAATATTTCTTTCGCGACATTTGATAGATCATTCAACGGTGTTTTATTTGAAATAGAAGGAAATGGCATTGGCATTTCCGGCTCATCAGCAGGATATATTTATTTCCAATCAAAGCCAGAAGATTCATCCATTGAACTAGTTGAGGACATTGAAAAAACATTTAAACAAAAGAAAGCCGCGTTGAAAAAAAATGAATCACTCGACGTAAAATTGGTAAAAAAAGTGAAACCGTCGTGGGGTATTTACTTAGAAACTTTTTAACTCTGATGTAATCCTAAACACTTCAATCATTTATAACCCATCAAATACCCTAATCTATGCCACTGCCACTTGCCCCCCTTCTATTTAAATTTTTAATCCTTAAAATATTAAAAGGCGCAGCGATTGGTTTATTTCGGTTTTTTGTCAGAATTTTCAGAAAAAAACAATTAGATCAGCATGGCGAAACGTTGGGAGGAATGAATCATGTCAATCAGGTAGTAAAAAACGAATGGCGCAAAAAAGACAATGTTGTTTATCTCATCATAATGCTCAGCAGTGCATTATATGGTTTACAAGAATTAATCATTTGGCTTTGGATAATCTTTGCCAAATGGCGTTATCCGATTTTTTGCACATTCACACCCGCAGGATTAGAAACTCCTGATCAATTTGTTGATCGTTTACATAAACTTAATTTGAAGGATACAAGTATTGAAACCCTAAAATGGATAGCGCAAGCTAGCTTAGTGTACTGGCCAAAAACAAAAAACCAACTCACCATTGAAGCGTCTAACAATAACAAGTGGATTAACATCAGTCGAAATCGAGTCACTTATATGATGCGAGTTGACCGAGCAAAAAAATTACATTATCGTGATATGCTTATATCCATCAATGACAATAACATGATATCGGTTACAACCGATTGTGGAAAACAAGCCTTTTATGAAATCAACTCTGCAGAGTAAATTGGTCTTTAGAAAAGCCATTTTTTAGCATAAGATAACGCCATGGCCAATGACAAAAAACTCCCCTCAAAACGCAACGATGTTGACCTTTTTTTACAGAAAGTTGCTTCATCAACACCAACTAAATCAGGGAACAATCCTGGCCGTTTAATTTTCGCAATGGATGCGACGGCTAGCAGAGAACCCAGTTGGGATAACGCATGTCAGATTCAAGCTGAAATGTTCACTCAAACATCATCACTCGGTGGGTTAGATATTCAGCTATGTTACTATCGTGGTATTGGGGAATTTGTTGCCTCACATTGGTTAAAAGATGCCAGCTCACTGTTAAAACAAATGACAACTGTTCGATGTCTTGGCGGCCACACACAAATTTCTAAATTACTAAAACATTGTATAAAAGAAGCGAATAACCATAAAGTGAATGCAGTGGTATTTATTGGTGATTGTATGGAAGAAAGTGTCGATACGCTGTGTCAGCGAGCTGGCGAGTTAGCATTATTAGGTGTACCAATTTTCATATTTCAAGAAGGCCATGACCCAACAGCGCAAAAAGCCTTTATTCAAATTGCCCATATTAGCAAAGGCGCTTACTGTCCATTTGATATGAATAGCGCGTCGCAACTGAAAGAATTGTTAAGCGCCGTAGCAATTTATGCTGCCGGCGGCAAAAAAGCATTGAACGATTTTAGCAAAAACGCGGGTAACAATGTTAAACAACTTAGTCACCAAATGAAATAAAAGCGAGTTCAGATTGCAGCACCCATTTATTATAATAATTGTTTTAACAATATCACTTTATTCATATTACGTATTTTCAAAGTGGAAACGCAATCAGCCGCCTGCCGTGGTAAAAAAAGCCTTAACCAAATATCTTATTTATTTTGGTATCGCGGGATTTATTTTGCTTGCAGCAACAGGACGATTACATTGGTTATTCGCAATCATTGCTTCTGTTGTCGGTGCGATGATTCCACTATTTCAACGATTTGCTCCACTTATCATTCGCTATTTGCCGTTTCTAGCCAATCTTTATCGGCAAGCCCAAGCAGCCAAATCAACACAAGGTCCATCACAAGGCCAAAAATCTGAAGTTGAAACCCAGTATTTAAAAATGACCTTGGATCACGACACAGGAGACATTGACGGACAAATATTAGTGGGTCAATTTTCTGGTTTATTTCTTAGTGCCCTATCACAGCAACAGGTACTAGCCCTTCTTGTGGATTGCCAACACGCAGATCCAGATTCAGTTCCCCTGTTAGAAGCGTATTTAGATCGTAAATATTCGTCTGAATGGCGATCAGACACATCCTATGAAAACGAAAATACAGATCAACACCACGATTTATCATCTGACATGAGTGTCGAAGAAGCCTATGATATTTTAGGATTAAAATCTGGGTGTACTAAAGATGAAATTATTCATGCACACAGGCATTTAATTTCAAAATTTCATCCTGATCGTGGTGGTTCAAATTATTTAGCCAGTAAAATAAATTTGGCAAAAGAGGTTTTGTTGTCACAACAAAATTAAAAGGGGCCGATCTACAACCCCTAGCTTTCTAAGAATAGTATATTACACAGCGCTTATGGGATTCATTATAACGTGTTATTTTAATTTCCCAATTTCCTGCCCCATGGACACACCAATACTTCGATAAGAATAAGGATTTTCTGTTTTGTCATATATTGCTGATTGCAACTGGTCAGGCTCAAATAACAAAACGATTGCAGATCCCCCATAGGCAAAAAAACCAATCTCATCACCTTTATTAACGGTGTCACCGGTTTTTTTGGACATGTTTACCGAGCTGATTGTCGCAATGCCAACGGCAACCATTCCAATGCTGCCCGAATTTTTTGTATCAAGAATGTAAAATGCCCGTCTAAATTCGAAAAAATTACTAAAAAATCCTTTAGCACCAAAATACAAACCATCTAGTTGTTTGCTGGCAGACACCGTTGCATTAATCGGGGCATGAAAGCGGTGATAATTTTCAGGGTTTAAGAAACATATCGCTGCGCGTCCACCAATAAAACGTTTTGCTATTTCAGCATCATCCAATAATTTTGAAACGCTAAACTGCCTGCCTTTTACCGAAACAGTACTGTCTTTTGTTAATTTGCTTGATTGCTCCCAAATATTGCAATCAGCAGGTGATGTCATGATGGAATTGTTCTCGGGGGATTGAATTGGACGCACACCGGGCTTGAGCTTACGCGTAAAAAATTGATTAAAGGATTGGTAACCTTGTTGTGGTATTTGATAAATACCCAAGTTAATGTCTTTTTGTTTTGCAAAATCCGCCACAATTATCGACGACGCATTGCTATCCAGATATTCCCCCCGGGATTTTACAAACTTCGCCATCCAGGTGACAAAACGTTCATCACGAATCACATTAATTGCTTTTGGAATATTTCCTCTGTGCCTGGGTTTGCTGTAGAAAGTCGCAAAACGACTGACGTATTCTCTCAAATTTTCATATTTAGGATTAAAGACTCGCCATCGCTCAAAAAGTTGATACATGTCATCCATTGACTTTCCATACCAATAAGAGCTTTTTAGTTGAACCGCAAAGGCATCTTCAAAATCCTTTTTTAAGTCAGGATTTGTCTTCATTATCAATTTGAGTTCATTAACTACAGGAGATGTTTGATTGCCCCAAACAAATTGATTTATAGAAAAAAATAGAACGAGAGATATTAGTACTCGGTTTGATAATTTAAATAATGTAGGTAATTTCGATAATTTCTGTTTCATATTAATCATTTCACTCCCTTGAATATGACCAGCTCAACATATGAGATTATCATAGTAGAAAATATGGAATTATTTTCTAAATAAATGATTTTTTCTATCGAATATTGATTATTGCATACCTTCAAAAAGATAAATCACAGGATAAAGTTAATACGATGGAGTATGTTTATTTAGTCTAATACCGTAACGTATGATTTTACGCCGCTATATTCGATCCAATGGGGTATTGTTGGAGTTGCGTCGATCATCCACTTTTTACTTTTCGTATTTTTCGATTAAAGTACGTTCAGTTAGGAGCTGAAGCCAAGTTACAAATTTAACAAGCTATTTAAAATTCATTTCTAAGTTTGGTAATAGAAAAAGGGCGGTATTAAACCGCCCTTTATTTTGCTTCTTTAAAACGCTCTAATCATTTAATTATTACTAATCGTTGTCGTTACATCAATTTCACAACCCGTCACACCTAAACCAGTGGTTGAAAATGTTTTAACAGATAAATCTTGTAGCGAATAAGACGAATTACCTTCAGCTACTGCTTCGGTGTAGGTGAAGGAACGTGAAAATCGTTTTATACAGCTTGATGTGAACTCTGTGGCAACATCTGGAGATCCTAAAGGACATTGACGTAAATCTGCCAAATCATCAGGGTTAACTTTCAACAGCATTCCTTCAACATTAAAACTTTCGCCTTTGTTTAATACAAAACTGTGCTGACCTAGTCGATCAACTGCCTCATTTGCACAATATTGTTGATAAACATTCCTACCATCTACTAATAAATCAAAGTACTTCCAATCAATATTTTCGCCAGCAATTTCATTGGAGCTTTTTAGCTGTTGAGCATCTGAAATATTACGATCATCGTCAATCGGTGACACAAGATTTTTTATGATATTTCTCGATGCAGCTAAATCATAGGCAACTTTTAACAACTCATCTTCAACATAAACATCCGTCTTAATTTCTGTTTCAGTATTTAGCACATCTGAGACATAAAAACGCCAAAGGTCATCACTAATGCTTTTCCCCTTATCCACTGCGTCACAGAATTTATCTAACTCAGATCCAGACACACTGCCATAAAACGGATCACCAGTGCGGCCTCCACGTGTTTCAAAAGAAGAAAGCTGACTTTTGTCTCGTGCTAATGGGATAAAACTCGATTTTTTCGGATCACGTTCAATGCCGATGCATGAGAATAGTGGCTCTTCATAGCTCAATTTGGACAATGGAATTGCAACATAAGGGGAACCCGGAGGTGCCCAAGCAAATTTCATAACAGACGGTCCTTCATGTTCAAAATAATCAATTCTAATACTGTGCGAACCGACTTTCATGTTATTCACCGTAACACTGCTATTGTCCGCGCTTTGAAAAAGAAACCGAGTCGCAACGACCTTACCATCAATTGTTAATTGCCAACCATCATCAACAAAAGCTTGAAATTGATAATCGCCTGGGACATCAATTTGTAACTGCCCCTCCCATACAACACGAAAGTAATCGCCATGATGAATACCATTCATACCACTTATAAAATCACCATCTGTGAATCCCTTGTTGTTATCTTTATCGTCCCAACCACCAATCGATTCGCCTGCCAAATTCGTAGAACCAACAGATTGATCACTAAGTTCCACCAAAGAATTACCGTTTGTTCCTTTAAATACCACGGAATCACCCACACTTGGTCGACAATCTCCATTCTTATCATCCGTAAAATACCAAGATGCTTCCAGCTTTATGCCATTGACAATATCTCCATCACCAATACAATCCTTATTACCATCTCCAAGTCCGTCGGGATCAGTGTTGCCATCCCAGTTAGTAAAATATCCAGGATTATTTGCATCCTCTTCCAAAGTTACTTCAGTACCATCGACTGTAATTTTATCTCCGTTAGTCACATCATCACTTGAATCAACATCGATCCAAATTCCAAAGTTCATTGAAAAATCGTGATCAAATGTTACCGCTGTAGCAGCAGATTGAAATTTATTTACCGGGTTAGAATATTTATCCCACAGAGGATTTAATTCACCATGTGTATTTGCGTCGTCTGGCTCTTTATTCCAGGCCTGGTTATATTTCAAATACTCTGGGTCATCATCCCCTGCAAAATAAGCTTGAGAACATTCGGTATAATCAATATTCGGTTGCATACCATTTTCACATAGGTAGGTAGACATTTTTAATCCTTGAACTTTTGTGGTATTTAAACGTTTACTCTGTCCTGCGCCAACCGGTATAACCGATTCTTTCGGATTATATGCATATTCATCCGACGCAGATAAAAGATGCTTGTTACCATTGCCATCTGTTGCATAAAACCACCAAAACAAATCTGTTTTTTCCGGTGCTTCGCAATCCGTATTATCAGAAGCATCAGCACCAAACGTGGAACAATCATTGATGTCAGTTGTAAAAATAGATTCATAAGCGACAGTAATATTGGCATCCGGAACGAGCGGATTTGTTAAACTGCCTGTGTCAAGCTCGACAAAGTCTGATCGACCATCACCATCAGTATCCACTACACTCGCATCAGTCACTCGCCCATGATCAACAACAGGTATCTCTGCGGTATTGATGATCTCCTGATATTGCCTCCGAACGGGGCTGCCATTGGCATCCAACAAATAATTACCATCATTATCCAATTCAAAATGTACGTATTCACCATCGACAATATTGAGTAATGTATCTGGCACTATTTTAAACCCATTTTTCTCTTCATAGTCTGACAATCCATCGCCATCGGTATCCCAATTGTTGGGGTCGGTTAATACCACCGGGCCAAGAAAATTTCCACCTGTTGCCAGAATTCGATAGCCGGTAACCACCTCCTCAAAATCACTGATACGATCGTAATCACTATCTGTTAATAACGGATCAGTGTTGTAGGCTTCGTCATTCACAGTTAAATTAAAACCCGTAAATAAGCTTGACAAATGGGAGTAATCATCAACAGAAAAACTTTGTGAAATTTCATCTTTCTTGTTTAACACACCATCCCCATTAACATCGGTTAAATGGTTGTATCGCGTCACCGATCGAAATTCCTGCCAATCATCAAGACCATCATTATCCGTATCAGGTTTATGCGGATCAGTACCAATATCTCGCTCAACAAAATCAGGTAGTCCATCAAAATCACTGTCCGGTCTTGCAGGGTTTGAGCGAACAAGATAACCCACTTTGCTATCGTTTATTTTCACTACCCAGCCTTGTACTTGCTCTTCAATATCAGATAATCCATCGAAGTCAGTATCTCTAAAATTAGCGCTATCGATTATCGTGGGATCTGAGCCAACGGCGACCTCAAAGCCATCTGGAATACGATCACCTTCCGTATCTCGACGTAATGGATCTGTCACAACAATACGTCCATAAAGCTTGAGATCTTTCCCCGGATTATTTTTATCATCGTATTCACTTAATTCAACTGCACAGTCATTTTGCTCCAAACTAGGACCAACAATTCTCTCCTCGACAGGTAATGAGTCTGGTAGATCATCAACATTTAGCGTACTCCAAATTGCAGGCGCATAAGGATCGAGTAATGTCGTTGATACCTCATATGCCGAAACAGTATCTGCTACACCATCCCCGTTAGTATCTGTTGCTGCATTAGCGTCTATGGCGCAATCGAGTCGTCGATCTTCACCAGGTGCAATAAACCAATAATCAGTGTACTTATCATTTCCCTTTGGCACAGTTTCCAGTATGCCATTGGCACCGGCCGTTATTAAAACAACACCGAGTTTAGTTTGTCCATTGACTGAAACGCGTTGTATATCATCTCCTTGCGCGGGTGTTTCCGAAAAACCCCAATATTGAGTCCCATTATTTTCGGTTACCAAACTTTCAGTTTCAGCGCCTTCAATAATTGACATGGCAGCGGCGTAGCCAAATAATTCCGGGCCATCATCAACATTATCCGAATCAGTATCCGCTAACAAAGGATCCGTCGCCGGCAAAGTTACGCTAGCATTTGAGTATCGATCATCTATTTGGTTTTCATCGTCATTTGGAACGACTGTATCAATTACACCATTCTCTCCAGGTAGAATCACTGCGGTACCATATAACAGACCACTATTTAAATCATGATCCAGTGGGAACATGGCATATACATCATCGCCTTCCACCGTGACATCTAATTTTCGGTTCTTACCGGCTATTATGGCTGTCGCTTGCAACTGACTAATTTTCGGTTTTGCTAAATGTGCACAAAGTGCATCTAGCCGTGAATCATTGTTAGCGCAAAATTCACGTAGATCTTGCTCCTGCACATCCCACAAGGTATCGCTATCTGAATCTACCAAACCAGGGTGTGAAAATACCCGTTTTAATTCACCGTTACGGCTAATTAACCAACCCAGTTTGGCTTCAACAAAGTCACTAATCCCATCATGATCGCTATCAATTGAATCAAACAGACCATCTCCATCTGGAAGGCCATCATCGTTCAAATCAGGCGTCGCTAACTCCGAAGCTGTTTTTTCGAAGTAGCGGCCATTACGAATATTTGGCAAATATTGACTGTTATCGAATATATCAGCCCGACTATCTGTTGATCCAAACAAGAATTCTTCATGAGCAAACAAGCCATCTCTGTCCAAGTCTTGCAAAAAGGACATTCGAATATCTTCTCCAGGCCCTACCAAAATATCATCAAAATTTGCAGCTGCAGGAACATCAGCATTGGTTCTCACAAACCAACTATTGTTAAAATCACCATGTCGAAACGTCTTCACTCGATATAAGTGTTCTGGACCATTACACGAACAACTCCCTACTGCGGCGATACAAAAATTACCAACTTCTTTGGCTGCGGAGCCAATGCCACAAGTTTGTTTAGTTTCGTATCCACTAATAAATTCCTCTAAATCATTGTTGTGCAATGGAGTATCCAATACATCATTTGCACCAGGATCGATAATCAATTGTTTTGGTGGCACACCCGTTGAGCCATAGGGTACCAACTGGATATCATCACCTTGCGCTAAACTATCGACAATTTTATTGTCACCTGCGATTATTCCTGTCCTAATATATGGGTTACGTAAACGACCATTGTCAAAATAATCTTTGCTAGAATCATGTTTTGCAATACCCAGCACATTTTGCAATAAATAGCTGAGCGTTATTGTCTTGGGTTTGCCTGCATCACCAAATCCACCCACATATTCTGGCTCATTCTCATCGGAATCAAGCAAGGCACCAGATGTAGCAACATAATGTCCTTCGGAACCAAGCTCGCCAAAATCGAAAATAACACCTGCTGTTCGATCACGGGTTACTTGATTAGCAAATGCGAAGTTACGATCATACTCATCTACGATATCGTAATTTGAAACCTTAAATACCAAACTACGCGGATCACGCATTAGCTCTTCAATTAGGTTTGGATAAACATCCGTAGCGGAAAAGATAAACGGACCTTTGGATTTACTAAAGGGTCCAAGATTGATTTCCAAATCACCAGTTTCTGCAGTTAGCGTAGCAATGGGTATTCGTTTATTTCGGTTTTGTGGATCAACTTGTAAGACGGTAACTTGTAAATTTTTTACAGTCATCGCCAGGTTACCAACATTTTCCACCTGGAGATCAACACTCATTCGCGCTGCAAGCAATTCTCGAGTAGTCGATTTATTCTCACTTAATGCCGTCCCTTTACTTAGTGAACTCGCGTAAGATTCCTGAGAGCTTTTAGCTGATGACGTGCTTATTTGCATGGCAGTACTTGTTGTACGTTGAAAATTCCCACTAATTTCGAAAGTTGGGCCTGCAGTTCCACCGATTAATTTTGTTGGTTTCCCACCATCTATTCCAGCAGAGAAAGTTCCTTCAGAGGTATACTGAAGTCCGACTGCAAACCCACCAGCAATTTCATCTGTTGTTGTTTGACTATTTGAAAACGAAGTATCTATACTACTCGATAAACTCGCACTACTACTGGAGTCCTTAGTTACGGTTTCACCTTCTGAATCCTCATAAGTAAACCGCTCATCAATTTGCAAATTAACTTGCCCAACTTCAATTTTAAGCTTTGGCAAATCAGCAATACGTGGATTGCGATTTAACTCGACAATCTCTTGCGCATCCGTTAATTGATCGCCATCTGTATCCGCTAAATTAGGTGAGGTATGAAAGAAAGAATGCTCTCCACCATCACTTAAACCATCGCCGTCCGAATCCTGGTTTCTTGCACTACTGAAAATGACATTCCATTCCAATGCGTCACTTAAACCATCACTGTCAGTGTCTGATGACCGAGGGTTTGAACTTGAAGTTCGTTCAACCAAATCACTTAAACCATCATTGTCGGTGTCAGCTTTGGTTGGGTCACTAGTGACTTCTCGTTTCTCTTCCGTGCCATCTGAAAAATAAATGGTAACTATTCGACCGCGCAATTCTTCACTATCAGATAGACCATCGCCGTCTGTATCAATCATACCCGAGACCAAGTCGCCGTCATTAATAATGTCGTCGTCATTATTGTCTATCCAATTATCAACGCTACCATCGAGGTTTGTATCAATCAGTACAATAGTACTACTGACACTTGGGTCGTTCTGATCTGTAAAAGTAATCGTATCGCCACTGGTAATCTTCCCGACTTCACCATTTGAGGTCCAACTACCACTGATGAGTTCAAACGACTCAAAAGTTGCAGGTGAGCCAGCAAACACGGCACTGATCGGATTATAATGCACTCCTTGCGTGCCAATATTATCCAAAGAATTTCCAAACACATCTTTGACATTAACGACAGTTATGCGATAGGTGACTTCGTTTTGAGATGTGGTTGTTAGCTTAACCGCAGTAAAACTATCATCTACCCAATCTACTTTGGTTATAAAAATAGTTCCTGCTTCACCATTAACATCTTCTTGTGCAACAACATAGTTTTGCAAATTTACTGCGCTGGTGCCCATTGCCGCGTTAAAAGAAACTGTAATTGACGTGTTTGATGTCGATATCGCGCCAACAACCGCTGGTAGTTTGGATGCATTTGAAACTGACGTTGCTCCCTTGTAAGTAACGTTGGCCAAGGAAGTCGAGGTATCAATTTTGTTACCTGTTGTATCAGCAACATCTGGATTGACTGCGACGTAATAGGTATCACCATCAGTCAACGGTGGTGTTTGTAAAACTACCTGAGTACCACCACCACTCAGTTGTGCACCCAGTACAGTAATTGTCGACTCTGGCGGACAAGCACCATCATTGATTTCAACAGTACACACTAGATAATTTGTTGGATCCTCCGCATTCTCTCCCATAGCTTCATTAAAACTGAGTAAGATGTTATCAATGTCTGTAATGGTGACAGCAGTGAGTTTTGGATTATCTTTATCGTCTAGCAGTATACCAAATGTAGCGGTGTTTTTCGCTGGATCGATTGTGTTGTGTGGTAACGGTAATGCTGTATCAGTAACATTACTGACTACTACGGTGTGTTCAACCCGAGGTGCCAGAGGTTTAATTATCATGATCACCTGAGTGTTAAACGACGTGAGGATTGCTGCATCTGGAATGATGTTAATAATTTTAGTTGCGTCTGCTACACAGTCTTCCCCTTCTGGACAATAACTAATGGCATAATTACGTGGATCGGTCGCACCTGCTTCGTTTAACGCTTCACTAAAATACAATGTGGTTGCGGTACTTTCCGCGAGCGCTGCAACAAGTTGCGGGGCGTCAGTATCCTTTGCAGCGATACCCACAAAACTTGCTTGGTTAACGTCAGAGTCGATTAACAATCCTTCAGCACTTTGTACATTTCTTACAGTAACGGTGTATTCTTGTCGTGCTTGCTCAGAGGTGGTGAGTTTTACAGTCCAGGCATCATCACCTCGCTCTACCATATAAACATCAAGTGGCGGTAATTCGATGTGATAACTGCTTGCTGTCGTAACGTCGTCACTCATACGCTCAGAGAACGTGACCAAGACTTCTGTATTACTAATGGCTAATGCACTTTTAACTTGTGGAGCGCCTTTGCCACTGCCGATGAAATTGCCAATCGTGTCATTATCATCGCCTGAAATTTCATTACCCGGAGCCGGTGTAGATCGATCAAATACATTTTTTACTTTTAAATTATAATCAATGCCACTGAGTTGGGCTTCTGTTGTTAATTCGACTTGTGTTTTGTGATTATTAAAAACACTATTGGTTATGCGAAGCTCATTACCACTAGGGCATTCCTTAGTCACAGGATCGAATGCAACCGTACAAATCGTAAAATTAATCGGGTCAACAGAGACATCGGACAATGGCTCGCTAAAGGTAACCAATACACTGGTATTGCCGGTTGAAATTACATTGGTCATTCGAGGAGGTGTTGTATCTGTTTCAGCAATGCCGAAAAAACTCATTTTGTTACGTGCGGGATGAATCAATTTGCCTGGTGGTGCTGAATATATATTGGCTACTGTGACAAAGTATTCAATATCAAATTGTTGAGTTGTGGTAAGAATAATTCGCCTTTCATCTGGATCTGAGGGATCTAACTCTGCACCTGTCACCAATAAATCGCCCACATCTGCTCTAGGACGACCATTGTCTGCTGCAACTACACGGTAGGCACTTGTTAGTGTTTCTGGTGTTTTTTCAACACTGGCTTTTTCCATCTCATCACTCATGGTGATCAGCAACGTGGTGTTACTTGTTGCAATTACGGTTTCAATATAAGGCTCCGGCTCAATTGATCCGTCAAAATCGACAAAATCGTACGTTGCATCGATCTCTGCACGGGAACTGATTTTACCGCGTTGAATATTCGTTGGTTTGTTCGATGTATTCTCTGAAGGTAACCTGAGCTTATATAAACCCGGTATTTGACCGTCAGTTTGTAAAATGAGGCTTTCCCCATTTTCACTCAATGACTTTTGAACGATTTCCAGTTTTTTACCAGTTCCAGATGTTATCGTAAGCGGCAAATCGGCTAGCTCTGCTTGCGTCATTTGACTACTTAACGCGACTTCAACGTAGTGATTACTTGTTGCAGTCGCACTACTAATTGATGCTTTGGCTTTCACGGTTTCAGCTGGCGCTATGTCATTGCTAGATTCTTTACTACAGCCGGAAATGGCGAGTAAGATAGCAAATACCACTAGCAATCCTTGTTTTAGTTTGTTGTCCATGATTTTCTTTTTACCTGTTCGTTTAATATATCTAAAAAATATTTCGCTGTTTCTTTCCTATTGGATCTAAAATTAACAGCGGCCATCGTTTTCAAATTTTTGCTTTGGTGATTACTGAAACAATTTGACTAAATGGAAGCTAATTGTTGATGTGTAAAAGCACTAATCACAGTTTATTGATAATAAGGCGGGAATTTACGGTAGTAACGGATATTTGTATATTGGACTAAAGTAGTAAGACTTTAGTCGTAGATGGATAATCATGAACCTGACTAGTTAAAACTGTTTAAACTGATTTTCGCCATGAGCTCTTAATCCGATAACTCAACTAAAAAATATTCGCTTGACGTAAAAAGGTAAAGCTAACATTTTAAATGCACTACATATCAATTTGACGGGCATGGACGCACTAATATAGCAGGCTGTTGATAATTCCCTTCAATTCTTAGGCTTGAAAAACCTTGAGCCTGCCCATTTTTTGATAACCCAATTCTAATGTCCTTTTGATCTATTATTCCACCCCGATTTTCACCAAAACCGGACATTTTAACTTTGCGCAAACCGGACATTACAACTTCGCTCCTACAAACTTCAAAGAAACCTGTTAATCCTTTACCTTTTATAGTAAACTGCGCGCACATAAAATCTCCTCAACAAAAACTCTTACGGAGAAAGAACAAAATGATTAAAGCATTGCTGTTAAATGATGGCAGTATGTTTTTAGATGGCGTTGGATTTTTATTAAAGCATTTTAAAGATAACATCAAATGGCATGACGCTAATGATTTACAAACTGCACTTTCAACGATTGAATCAAATGATCTAAATTTGCTACTGTTTGATTTTGACTCGCTCAATATTAATAGCAAACAATTAATTGCCCACATTAACCGCTCCTTTCCTAAAATATCTATTATTGTTTTTACTGCACCAAATAAACTCGAAAACATTCAGCACATTCACCATTTTGGTGCAGATGCGGTTGTGCACAAATCCACAACAAGTAATGTATTTTTGAAACTAATCGAACATGTAATAGCTAGAGAAAAGTTAACTGCTGTTGAGAACTTTGAACTGCTAAACCAGCGCAACTATGAGCCGTTAAATCAAACACATTTGGAATATAATGACACTAAAGCCGATATAAAGTCAGTGCTACTCACACCCAGACAAAAAGAAGTGTTAACGTGTTTATCTCAAGGGTTATCAAACAAGGAAATCGCCCTCAAACTCAATATTACTGAAGCAACGACAAAAGTGCATGTTACTGCAATTTTTAAAGAACTCAATGTGAATAGTCGAATGAAGGCAGCGAAAGTTATCGACAGCATGAAAGTTATTTAAAAAACTTATCGGTTTAGCGTAATACCTAAATCCTTAACCGCATGTACCGCACTGGAGCGATTTCGAATCTTTAGGGCTTTGAAGATAGCAGTGATATGCGCCTTAACCGTTGCTTCGGACAGGTTTAGTTCTCGTGCGATAGCCTTATTAACACATCCATTAACCACATATGACAATATTTCCAGCTGCCTAGGGGTTAATTTTACCGTTTCATTCACTTCTGCTGAACCGGTTTCGCTATCGTTTAGATATTCACAAAAGCGGGAAGGCACGTAAATGTTACCCAATAAAACTTGCTTAATCCCTTCGATCATTGCATTTACTTTTTCTGATTTTGAAATATAACCCATTGCACCTAAATCGAACGCCTGCTTAACATCCGCAATACTATCCGAAGCTGACAAAATGATAACCGGGGTTAAAGCATATTGTTTTGAAATTTGTTTTAACGCGATTAAGCCATGCATATCCGGTAAGGCTAAATCCAACAAAACTAGATCAAAATCACCATGATCATTCAAAATGTTGAATGCTTGATTTGCCGTATTTGCTGTTACAATATCAACATCACCCGACAATCCATCAAGTAATAATGTTAATCCTTCTAAAAAAAGGGAGTGGTCATCAATAACAAGAATTTTAATGGATGAAAACATATACTCTCAAATCACGTTATGACAGCAATAACAACAATATTTTCTTCAAATGTAGACTAAAGTCTAATTTACATCGTTAAATTATAACATGATAATAAATTCGTCAAAAACGTTTTAAAACAAATAATTAGTTTAATTTTCTATGATTAAAGACATTTTAAATATTGAACACAGCAATAGTAATCCCTATGCGGGTGAAATATTTACAAAACAAATTCAATCACTGTGCGAACAATGTCGATCGGGTGTGTTTACCAGTGCTATCGTAATTATCATTCTTTGGTTTTTTTTTGATATTGTATTTTCAGGAACGAGTTATTTAGTTTTTGCGTGTATTATCATCGCATTAAATGGGTTAACTTATTTCTATTTATCCGATGCACTTTTAAAATTTCGTTCAGGCCAATCAGATTTAACACAAGGCAATATTGTAGCGGTTTTAAATTTACTCGCTGGTCTGGGCTATGGACTATTTTTTGCCGTTGGTTTAGACACATCAAGTCAAGCGTTAACTTTTTTGAGTATTTTTTTTGTTGTCACCATGTGTGTGGGCTCTGTCAGTGTTCTCGCTTATTATTTGCCAGCCTATTTTGCTAACACAATATCATTGATAACACCTATGAGTATCGTCCTCATCACATCGGATTCAGATACCTATTTAATGCTAGGAATTATGTTACCAACAATATTGTTAGCGGGTTACGGTTACGCGCAGAATTTAAATAGAACAATGGCTGAGTCTTTTCAACTTCGGTTTGAAAAAGAAGGTCTTGTTCAAGAATTAATAGAACAAAAAAATACAGCCGAAGCGTTACGTATGGTTGCGGAAGACGCTAATATTGCAAAATCCAAATTTCTTGCAGCGGCAAGCCATGATTTACGTCAGCCATTGCATGCATTAACCTTGTTCACTGAAGCGTTAGAGGTGAGCCAAAAGGATGCTAAACAACAACGAATTGTCGATAAAATTAAAACATCGGTTTCAGCCATGGACTCCTTGTTTAATGCATTACTTGACCTATCTAAATTAGATGCTGGAATTGTTACTGTTCATGAAAATAATTTTCCTATTAATGAACTTCTGCTACCGCTGTGTTTAGAATATGATAAGGTCAGTGAAAAATCGGAAGTTGAGTTTTCCTGTGAAACAAACGATGTCAATGTAAAAACAGATAAAATATTACTAGAAGTAATAATCAGAAATTTGGTGGGAAACGCATTTCGATATACTAACAGCGGTAAAATATGGATACATTGCTTTGCAAAAGATTTAAACAAAATTTGTATCGAAATTGGCGATACGGGTATTGGCATACCGGAAGATCAGACGAAAAAAGTTTTCGACGAATATTACCAACTCACTAATCCTGAACGTGATCGAGAGAAAGGCTTAGGATTAGGTCTTGCTATCGTAAAGCGATTGATCAATATTTTGCATTTGGAAATAGAGTTACTATCAACTGTTGGAAAAGGTTCTCGCTTTATATTGACTCTCGATAAAGGAATCCCATCTCAAATTAATAGTGATAAGACTTCAACGAATCCGGATGTTATTTTAGATAAATCATCTGAAATAAAAGTTCTTGTGATAGACGATGATATACTCGTAAGAGACAGTATTGAATTGTTGCTATCAAAATGGGGCTATCAAAATAAGGTCGTAGAATCTGAACAACATGCTGTTGATCTTATCAAGAACAAGAATTTAATCCCTGATATTTTAATAGTCGATTATCAATTAAAAAACAATAAGACTGGTATAGAGGCAATCAATAAAATTCAATCTTGTTTGTCAACACCGATTCCTGCATTGGTTATTACTGGTGACATTCTTCCAGATCATTTGATAACGGTGAAACAATCTCAACTTCCCGTTTTATACAAACCCGTTAAACCAGCGCAGTTGAGGAAATTTTTATTAAACTCGAATAAGTCGTGATTAATTCAATTAATTATTATCAAATACGTCTTTCACAGTTGCGACGTGGATATTTTTTTCCGATATATAATTTACCAATTCTTTAAAATCATCAGCTGCCCATTCTGTTCTTATTGTTGGGTCTATGGTGAACCGATGAAATGCCAATATAATCCATTCTTTGTTTATTACTGCTGTGTCGATTGCTGCTTTAACTGACTCTAAGGTATCGCCATTTGTTACATACAACACCCTTAACTTATGGGTATCCGATGGTGGATAGGTTTCTCGGTGTAACTCATGAATGGTGCGGCAGGAGGTAAAATACTTTCGAACTAACTCAAGCGTAATTGTAGAATCATCTGATTTAAACGACCCCTTCGGATAGGCACAATGATTATAGCCTGAAAAATTATTATCAATTAGCCATTGACGCATTCGAATAATATCTCGCTCTAATTCTTCATAGGATAAATTAGTGAAACGATCACTGTGATTTTGCGCACCATAAGAGTGAGCTGCGATTACCCACCCATCGTCATCCAACTTCCTTAATTGATTTATCTCCATGTACTCATTAGACACGCCAATTTTTTCTGCAATAACATAGGCCATTCCAGTAAATCCTTTTTCATCTAATATTGGTTTTGCTATAGTAAATTGTGATGCATAACCATCATCAAATGTAAATGACAACACGCCATTGGGATAAATTTCTTGTTCATTTACTGCTGCGAGTCGGTTTATATTTAATGTAACGGGAATTTGTCCTTTATCTATTATTCGAAATTGCACGTCTGTTATATTATCCCTATTCGGTGTGCCGGTAATACTCACATGATTGCCAGACCAGGGAATGGTAAACGTTACCCAATCCCCCTCTGTCATCCACTGCTGCCCCTGGCTACTATTAAAATTAAATTTGTAAAAATTTGACAGGTTAGTATCTCCAAGATATAGCTGAGCCCCTTTTAATTGCACAACATTTGTAACCTTAACCGTAATCTGTGGTAATTTATTAGAGAAATCATAATTTCCTACATCAATCTTTTTTAATATTTTATAGACATCCCCTAGCCCATTCGTTGTAACATTGACAGATTGCAAACCAAACATAAAATCTTCTGTATCAGAAAAGTTATGCTGTCCTGTATTGTTAGTATCAAATTCATGCCCTTCTTGAAATAAGCTCATTGTAAATTCAATATCTTGAGTAATCGATTTTGCTGGAGGGATTGAGCCGCAACTTTGTTCTGATTCAAAAAGCCAAGGACATTGATATTCAAAACCATGGACTAAATTTGAAATAGCCGAATCGCTGGATTTTACAAATACATCTCTTTTTTGGTTTATCGGATCTGATGCGAGCGTAGTACATTGTAGGGTTTGTGAATTAACAAACAATGTTTCTGCACAATTTTTATTTCCAATTGAAACGATGGTATCTTCTGTGAAATTTTCGCCATTGATAATTATTTTTTCACCACCGGCTACACTACCACTTTCTGGAAAAATCGATTTGATTATTGGGCCATTTTCCACACTTGAATCTGATGATGAACAACTAATTTGGAGAGAAACGCAGCTTAAAATTGCATATTGAATCGTTTTTTTAACATTGGTTTTTGTTTCACATTTACTTTTTTTTTTCATTTGGAATAACTCTAACTACTTAATTTCAACTGACAGGTCATTGGTTTTAGGTTTTTCAGTGGATCCTCGCGTTTCCCAACTTCCAGAATCTAATGTGAATATTGCAAGGGTTGTTAAAACCATATAGGAAACTGGCATCACAATGGCCATCCATAAAAAGTTCATAGGATGGACTTTATATTTTTCATTTACATCCCTTGTCAGCCAAACATAAATCCCACCAAAAATAGCGAGAACACCAACGTGAATGAGTGCAGTTTCGTAATATTGATCGGTAATGAACGCACCCCACAGAAAAATGGGATAAATGATTAATAAGGTATACAATGAAAAGTAATGAATTGCCACAGCTGGGTGTAACTTCCAGACATGGGTTACACCACCCAAAAAATCGACTAAATTAGAACGTCGCCAACGCAATTGCTGGGAAAAATAATTATTCAAATTTTCTGGTGCTTTGGTATAACAAATGGAATCCAAGGTAAGCCGAGTTTTGTATCCTACTTTTAATAGTTGTCGCGTTAAGAACCTATCTTCCCCATATTTTATCGGAATACCGAACAAAGACCTTTTTTCTAAAATAGACTCTAATTCGAGTAATGCATCTCGTCGATATGCGGTTAAGCATCCCGATAAGCATAAGACACTATAAAAGGTCCTTTCAAGATCCTTTAAAAATTCATAACCGTAAAAGTATTTTATGGTCTGCATTTTAGTTAGCCAATTATGGTTACAATTAAGCACCATCACCCGCCCGCCAACTGCCGCAATATCATCTGAGGTAAATCGACACATCAATTTACTGATTGCATCGGTTTCGACTATGACATCACTGTCAACTGAAACCACATAGTCTGTTTCTACTCGTCTCACAGCGTTGGCAATACCAAGTCGTTTACCCATGTTGTATTCGTTTCTTATTACATTTACTCGAGAATTTTCCGATTCCGCTTTTTTTGCCCATTCATAACTGTCATCCGAGGAGCAATCATCTACCACCCAAACACTAAGTTTTTCTGCTGGATAGTCCTGTATCAGAAGTGATTGTATAGTGCTATAAATTGTTTTGCCTTCATTGTACATAGGAATAATGATGGCAACATCGGGTTGCAGATCCGTAGTTCGACTGCTTTCGGATTGCATTGCCTCCCTACCTTTTCGTAAAAAGCGACCGAAAAAATATCGATTCGTAAATACGATGGCGATTAAAAACCAGGGAATAATAATCACAACATCAAATTCATTCATTTTTGATTGTGCTCTTTAAATTTGAATTCCATAATGACATTATCGCTTCTCACACCAGCATAACCATTTACGGGCAATCCAGACAGATTGATAATATTTTTCCAGACTAAAGTATCATTTAGATAAACGAAAAGTTGATTTGATATTATTTCGGCTTTTAATACATACTCAATTCCAGGCATTACATTTTGAAAGCTCTCACCTTCATTTGGCTCTATTGTTTCATAACCTAATGCACCACATTCTTTATGGCTCTTTTTATTCGGATTATGTTTTTTTTGTACAACAATTTTACTTTTTATTGGACCAATTCGTAACATGACATATATTAAATTACATTGGTTTTTTGCGTTCATGAAAACACCAACTTGATGACGCAATTCCCCACTACTCAGTCTGGCCGCATTTTCTATTAAATCGACATAGGTAAAGTGCAACTCCACGTTGTTACTTCCAGTTTTACGAGAATGCATGCGCATTGTTTTACTTTGTGTGAATAAATTACGCTGATTATCCCGCGATGAAACGACGCCACTGGTTACCAACAAATCGCTTACATTGTTATTTTCACCTAAAACGGGATAACCGAGATTTAATCCTTCAAGTGTTGTAACATTTTTATCAGCCGGATTAACTGTTAAACTGGTCTCTAGGTTATTTTGTTGCGTTATATTACTGGAATCAACTTCTTCAAAGATAAGTTCAGCATACTTTGAACTATAGTAAGCATACTCTGCATTAATGAAGATATTTTCCAGTCTTAGTTTTTGATACAACTGATGATCAGCCAAGTCTCCTTGGGATTGAATTATTAATTGTTGTTCACCGATTTGAATTCGTCGAGAATTCAATAGCTGAATTTGTATTGCTATTTCTTTGCGCTTTAGCTCGACTTCCCTAATATTGTTTTGTATTTGGCTATTAACATCCCAATTTGTCGAATCAATTTTTGCATTTATTACTCTTTTAAGTTCACTCTGATTTTGTTTTAAATTGCCAAATCGATATTCTACGCCAAACTCAAGAAAAATGGGTACGTCCACAGGATATTCAACATCGCGATATTCATATCCACCCGACATATAAATATCCCAATTTTTTGTTTCTTCAATTTCAATTTTGTTTTTTAACAATTGTTTTTGCCAATTGTTTGACTGAGCAATAATCTCTTTAATCCCCAAACGACTAATTATATCCGCATTATCAACTGGCTGTTTTTGTTCTTGCATTAATTCCAATTTTTGTATTCTTATTTCCAGTATTGCTGATTTTTTCTCCAACTTATAAATCAGCTGTTGCCAACCATACAGTTGCTGTAATGTCGCATTTTGAGTTTCGAATTTTGTTTCTATGGCGTTTAACTCATACTTTAGTGCATCTAATTCTGACAAATAAACTGCATGTTTTGCTTTAAGCGCAATAATTTCGTTTTGCAGATTTGGGGAATTAAAATATTCATTGAGTAATGATTGGTATTTGTAATAATTACATTCAGAGTCAGCAAATTTAACAATGGAGTCACCTCGCAATTTTTCCGCGACGCTATATCTTAGTCCAAGCTGACTTGCAGTGCGGTGTGCTTCTTTACCTTGATTCTCAAAAGAAGATTCTGCCCTCATATTGGTGCGTGAAAACGCAGTTGGTAGAACCAATAAATCTGACTTTAACTTTGCTAAAGTTTTCTCAAACCCACAGTAGGCAGAAACTTGATCATGTAATTTACCTTTTAGCTCATTGAGCTCTACCCCATAACCTAATCCAGATAAAGATATCTGCAAAAGTATCATTACCCCAGAAACAAAACATGATTTTTTCAAAAACGTCATGATCAGAAGAATAGTGGAGCCCGACCAACCATTAAAGCACGAGACTCACCCCAGGAATCATCTATTAAATCGAGCTCTATCATCTGGCCGCGAAGTTCTTGACTTTTAAGCGGATGTCGCATAGAAACCTCACCGGTTAGAATCAATTTTACTCTGCCAATGGTTTCACAGATTATAAAGTCCAGTAAACAACTTAGGATCGGCTCACCTACCTTTACATAATTTAAATTACTGTAGGGAACCATGGCGACAGTCACGGGCTTTTCACTGGCTCTAATGTATGGTGATTTTTCCAAGTTTCCGATGGTATTTCTAAACTCAGATAGTAAATTATCTAATGATGAATAGCGCAATTTCAGTGGTTCCAGACGAGACTCAAGTTTCGCTTTTTCTAACATCGAATTCACTAATTGATGATTATCCAACAAAGAACGCGATGGAGTCGAAGTTGACTCTAATTGAGAATCTGAAGAGCGCTCCATGGACTCATATGATAAAATCCGCATTTGTAGATCAACTTTTTTCCGACTAAGTTCAGCTAACCTTTCTTGATTATTCAGCATGGAAAGTTTTAATTGGCTAAGCATGTACTGACCGCTAAGAAATTGCGTTTTATCAATCAAGCGTGATTTTAGCTGGGAATCAAGATTTTTTGTCGTTGCCGTACTATATGACGATTGTCTTTGTTCATTATTTTTAGATACTTCATTATATTTTTCTAAAAGTTTGTTAATTTCTGACAATCTCTTTTTATCCTGCGCTATTTCAGAGGACAATGAATTAGAATAATTACTGTGAAAGTCATCATGCAATCCTGAAGCATAAATAATGTAATCCATTTCCTTAGAAATTGAAACTTTCTCTGCCTCTAATTTTCGTAATTGATAAACTTGCTGTAAGTAACCGATTTTGGCTTCAGATACTTTTGTGTGTTCCGGCGATAAGATAATGGGCACAACCCATCGTTCATTGAAGAAAAAGAATAACGTAGTAGATAAATAAAAGAACATACCGCCTACAATTGTTAGCAGCAAGCCAAAGCCAAAAAATTTGTATATAAATACAATTAGTTTATTTAGATTTTTAATTCCGGAAGCAATCATTTTGTAATTTCATTTCCAAAAAGAAAGTATATATTCGGGTAAGCGCGTCTCCGAAAATTGATTTGTAGCGCATAAACGACGTTAAAATTAAATTCAATTTTCGAAGGCGCCTTATAGTTTATTCAGCATAACTGAGACAAATATATAAGCGTTAAAAACAGAGACAGGAGCAAGAAATTGGACCAGGACTGTTTAATAATACAAAAACAATCTTGATAAAATTGTTTTAACCAAATAGCTGTGGTGAAACATTGTGTTTAGAGAATTCGATAATATTTTTTACACAAACCCTAATTTCGTTATCCAATTCAGCGTATACGAATTTCGACAAAAGATAACGGAGCTTTGTGTTTTTCTTTTCCCATCAATAACAATATAAAATATTTTTTAGCCAATTCCCATAATTGTTTAAACAAATAGAATTTGCATTAGGTAATTAACTTAAGGCAATTATACCAACTACGTTTGCTCTATGATAGTGGGATTTAGGCAGTTTTAAAAAAGGACTTTAAAGATATGTGAGGAATCAAATTTAATTCTGTTGCTGTTTAACGACGGAATTATTTAAAGCCGGCCACCAGAGAAAATCAAAAGGTAAATTCATCATCTAATAAATAATTTCTAAAAACAAACAATCACAATTTTTGAATTTAATTCATCTAACGCATCTGATGCTAGTCTGTATTCCGCTCAGTCAGAAAATTCCATGTGGGATTAAATCTCCGAACGATAATCTCGCAATCCTGTGAGAAATGCGAGCTAGCGGGGTTTTGCTTGGTTGACAGACAAGCAAAACCCCTTTTTATCAAGATCAAACAAACTAGTTAAATATTAATCTAACAACAATGATCAATCGCGCCCTAGACAACGTACCGCTCCTCGCGAAATTGAAGATCGGTCACAACGGGCAATGCCAATATCATTATTATCAAAATCGAAACTGATTCGAGAACCAAAATTTATTGACACGTCAGCGTTATTCTTATCTTGATGCTCATCATCTTCGTCATCACTCATACTAATCTGGTTATCCTTTATCGTGCTATCTCTTAGCTTAACGGTACTGCCATCATCAGCATATAATCCGGTTTTTCCGTTGCCCATGGAAGTCAACGAACTATTGATGCCAATATCTATCTTTGACCCTAATTCGAGCAATACACCATGTTCTGCATTGTCGTTAGCTTCTATCACTGGACCAGGTAGTTGAAAAAAACTAAACACGTTAAAAATAGTATCTTCAAGATTTATCCCGTGTCGTCCATTATTGTTTGCTTTAACTGTGGAAGATGCATCAATATCTATATTTGAGTTAGTGTTGCACAAAATACCATCTAAAAAGTTTTTGCTTGCGCTAATATGACTACTAAAGGCGAAAAATGTTGAACCGGAATCCACCGATAATCCTGCAAGTACATTAGAGTCCGCCGCTAAACTTGAGTCATTTACAAATGCAGTTGACCCAATGGTAATTTGCGTACCAAACAAATTTCGTGAAAAAGAAATATCTGCACCATCAGCTTTAAGTAACGATCCATCCTGTAAATTTAATCCAAATGTACCTGCGCCAATGACACTGAGCCTATCTACCACGGATAAAATTGAGGCAGCTTGCACATTGATCCCGTTTGATCCGGTGCCGACTACATTGACATTTGATGTACTAATTGATGCATTGTTTGAAGCATGGATAGCAAATTCTGAATGGGTATTAAAAATTGTATTTGAAATCGTAATATTAGCGCCATTAATTGCGCTCAAACCAATTTCACCATTTTGAATATTAAAACCATCCACTTTTACACGAACTGCCCCATCTATAACAATCAAATCTAATTCCGGTGCAAATGAAGCACCATCAATAACCGTGTCGCCATTACCCAACAAAGAAATATCATTTTTATTGATTACCAGCGACTGATTGCAAGTGCCAAATACCGATATTTGAGTAGGTCCTACTGCTGAATCAATAGCTGTCATTATGGAATCACCGCTATCGCAATCCACTGTAACCTCACTCAGGGCATATAATGGTGAACTAAAAAAAACAAAAAATATTGAATATATATAGACTGGTCTAAGTAGCATTTCTTTCTCCTTAAGAAATTGGTCAAAACTTCTCATTAAGTTTGATTTAAAAAAACAGGTTATGAAACAAACATCCAATCTTGAAATTTAATGACGGAAGGAAATTGCTAACGAAAGAAACTCATCACCCTGTCGCTAAAAAAACACCCACAGATTTTTTTATTATTGGAATATACCCGAAGCGATATAGTTGGGGAGTTTATAGAAATAATTAACAAAGTGATATGATAAAGTGAAAAATATTAAATTTACAGTTACTTTAACTCTTTGGTCCCATAATAAGAATTAGTGCCTGTGAATTAAAACGAGATTTATAACTGTATCAATAAAAACCATTGATCAATTTTCATTTAATATAAAACACCTTGTGGATATTAATTCGAAATGTAATTCATCATCTAACTAGATAACAGCTATCGTAAAACTCAATTTGCTATTTGCCTATACTTTTTAACAATGAAAAAATAAATTATAGCGTTAATAAAAAATGCAGAAAAACCCAGGAATTTTTGCATATCTGGAGTCAATCCGACTGGATAGATTAACGGCACCAAATAATGTTGTATAAAACCACCCGTGTAACCTGCCTCCCCAGACATATGTCGAAGTGTATTTTCAAGCGGTGTTAAAGGACATATCCATGAATTTAATTCTAATAAGACAACCCATATAATAGCTGGTACATGGATTAGCAGAATCCATCGACGCCAATAAAATAACAATCCACCGAATATGGCAAACAAAATAAAAATGAGATGAAATATCACGATAGTATCTGCGAGTATGCTATATATCATGTCAGTGTGTTCCTAAGTAATCAGGAATAAGCATGCTTGGAAAAAACATTTAGCAGCAAATGTATTAAAAACTAATTACCTTGTAATTCATCCAATTCTTCGATTTGATCTTCAGGTAATTTAATTCCGCTTCCAATGACATTCACGGTAGAAAAATCCTGGCTAAATAAACTCACGTCGATAAAACTAAATTCTTGTGCGGATACGGATTGCCCCTTATTTGCAGAACTATCGGCAACACCAGGATCTACAAAATCACCAGAGTTGTTAATTACCACGCCGACGTTACCGGTGACAAAGGCATTTGATGTACTTAATAATGTTGCGTTTGTGTTTAACAAAATCGGTTTATCAAAAGAGCCAACATTGCCGGTACCGGCGACTAATTCTGTACTGTTTGCAATGATGTTTGTTTGTTGTTGTGATGCAGATTCAATTGCACCTTCTTTTGCCATAACCGTTGCTTTATTTGCGCCTGCATTAATATGAGTTAATGAAATTGCACCAAAATTTGACACCACAGAAACATCTCCCTGTGTACCGGTGATTCCACCGAGTAGTTCCACATTATCATTGACATCGATGCTCACACTGCCGGATTTTGAGGTTAGATTTCCAGATAAAATTAAATCATCAGCGCCAGTATCTGGGGTATTTTCCCCAATCGTAATTGTGACGTTATCGTTTGCAGTGGATTCACCGCCAATTTCCATGCGACTACTTGAAACCAACTGAATTGCGCCGCTATTGGCATCAATGCCATTTTGATAGGAAATACTGCCGGTATGAGTATGCGTTAAGTCGCCAGAGGATTTAGCTTGCGTCACAATCAGCGGATTTTCTTCTGGTCGTAACGGATTCTGGTTTGCATTTTTTGTTTCTAAGATAACGACGGAATCATTATTCTGAAAACTCAGTTGGCTACTTGTCAATTTTAGGGCTGTCGCATTATTATTTACATCAACTGCGGATATTCCGCTATTGGCAGTTAACTCGATTGATGATGCCAATATGTTTTCATTCTCGGAATGGGAAGCACGAATACTGCCTTGTTCCGACACAATGAGAACATTCCCCGATTCAGATCTTAATTCAGTGAATTGTACATTTCCGCTGGCTTGATATTGAATGTCATCACTGGCGACTGCTTTTGTTGCGTTAGCTTGTAAAATATCCCCACCAAGCGCATTAATCACTATTTCGCCTGAATCAACGAGGTAGTCCCCAGTTTGTTCGACACCTTTATCGGAATGAATATTAATACCGTTGGCTGAATGGATAGATGACGTTAACACGCCATTTCCGGATATGGAAACCGTATCAACCTTAGACTCGCTAGATCCTATAATACCATTGACATTAACCGCTCCCGTTGAGCTAATGAGTGACAATTTTTCTGATGAACTGATATCGCCATTGATTTGAACAGTATTCATTGCGGATAATTCAGCACCATTGGATAATTGTAAATTTCCATTTAGTAATATCTCGCCATCAGTTAATGTCGCTAACCGACCCCGAACTTCGACCTCACCGTTAAATTGCTGATCACTGTGAGTGGTAACCGATTGGGTTAGAATGTTGTTACCTGTAATATGTAAACTTGTCAGTGGCGTTTTGTCTCCAATGATGCCAGTTGCAACATCACCGCTACCCGTGTTGATTTCAAGTGTTTTATTGCCATCGATAGAAACACTTGCCATGTTGACATTTCCATTTGCTGTGGACGTATTTATCAAGGTATCTGAACTTAAGTTAATTTGCGCCAAGGGATTAACGAAAAAATTTCCATCTACTAATATATCTCCGTTTAGACTAATGAGATTATTACTATTTAGATTGACACCTTTTAACGCAAGAACATTTCCCACTAGCGCAAGATTGATATCCCCCGCTCCACTATCCACTGTTAATACGACATCACCATTTAAGCTCGCATTTCCAAGGTTTATGTTTCCATTATCATCCGAGGTATTCCAACTACTATCATTTATGACATTTATCCCATTACTATTGCTAAAATCTAATCCACCCAAAACATGAATATCATTATTAAGAGCAAGATTTCCTGCGTTATCAATTATGAATCCACCAAGGGCTTTATCATCATTGCCCAACCATCCAGCACTCACATCTCCTCCGCCGGAATTTACCGTAAAAACAAAATCACCAATCACGTTAGCATTAGAAAAATCAATATTACCGCCACGTCTCGCTGTATTCATTTCAACGGCAGATAACAATTGAATATTTCCAGTGAGTTGAGATAAATCTATCTGAGAAGCAAAGATTGCATCATTTAAGAATGTTGTACCGCTGCTGTGAAGCTCCAAATCACCGATTTCAACCAAACTGCCTAGACCCGATAACTTGATATCACCGCTGCCACTATTGATTATCAGATTTGAGTTTCCATTTAGTTCGTTTTGTGAAAGATCAATTTGCCCATCTCCCGCACTAGAATCCAACACAACTAAATTAGACCTAAGATTAATTTCCCTAGGTGCAGAAAAGTCAAATCCGTTTTCCGTGTATAATTCACCATTTAACTCCAATCTATCGGCGCTCAATATAGAAAGATTACGGAGAGCCGCATCCTTTGCGCCAATATGATTAATTGCAACATCACCTCTGCCAGCAGCCAGGGTTAACGATTTTCCCTCACCTTGAATTGAAATGTTATCCAGGAAAATATCGCCATTTTCAAAACTAGTATCAATGCTTATATCATTTAGCAACAACACTCCACCGTTCGCGTTGGTAAAATCAATATCATCACCAGTAATATTGCCAGCCAACTGAGTTAACCCATCATTATTTACATTAACAGATTGAGATCCTGCATCAATGGTAGATAAACTGATTTGCGCATTTTCCCCGCTTGCATTTAAAGCCAAACCTGAACGAATAAATATTTTTTGCGGATTTAATAAGTCTATGCTGCCATTGACATAAACATTTCGATTCAGTCCCAATTGAGTTGCATTCACAGTCAATTGACTTAGTGGATTATCCGTTGTGCCAATTGAGAATAATTCAACTTCACCAGCGTTTATTTGTAGATTGTGATTTCCGTAAACTGAGTTTGCATCAACGAATGTGATTTGATTTACACCAACATCTAAACTCACATTATTGGTCAATTCAATATCGTTCACATTATTAAATAATAAATCGTTTTCAATCTTCCAATCATTATTTAGCTTTAATGCATTGGCTTGTAAAACTGAAAATCCTTTTACGTCAACACTATCAATGTTCAAATCCCCCATACCGGTACTTAAACCAACAAGATATGGCCCGATAATGCCTTTGTTCAATGAAATATTACCAATATCAATTCCAGTGGATAACGAACTATCAGCGCTCAACTGAACCAGTTCATTAAATACAATATCCTTACCGGTGGTTTTGATATCCGACGCTAATGTCACTTCACCAATACCTGATTGAGCAAACTCCCCATCCAAGTCCATGTCTGCGTTAACACCAATATTCAATTTCCCCGTATTATTGATCGTAACTGAGCCACCATTGCTTGTGGCTAAGCGTTCCTTTAAGGTAATTTCATTTGCATTAAGATGAATACCACTAACAGAATCGGTATCCAACACGCCATCGAATAAGACATTCGTTGCATTATCCAATTGGATTGAACTAGCACGTATATCATTGGTTTCTAGATTAGCGGCATCTTTTATTGTTAAATTACCCAATCGAGTGTTTCTACCAATGGTTTGCGCGAATAACATATTTCCCTCACCCGCATTCAGTACAAGATTGCCCTGACCAGATGTGGCACCTTCAACAGTGTTATTTAATTGAATATCACCAACACCTGTTCCAGTATCAAGCAATGCATTCCCGGAAACACGAATGGGCGAATTAAATATAATGTCGTTTTGGTTTGAGTGGATTTCTCCAGATAAGACATTTGATCCAAGCCCAATTTGAGAAAAGGAATTTGTGGTATTAATTGATCCATTTAATGTAAATAAGTCAGAATGATTTATTGTAACAACACCACTATTTTTAGTGTTGATCATGCCATTCAAAGTAACACTGTATGTGTTTATAGAAACGCCGTCAGTTAAATCTGTTTCTATGGTACCGTTTAATGTTGTTAATCCACTACCGGATATCTGCTCTAATCGCTTTGATCTTACGCCATTTAAGTCTACATTTTTTGCGGATTCGATTATCAGTTGTGATAATTGACTTTGCTCTCCGATTGCAGCATTGATAATAACATCGCCGTTTCCTGCGATGAGATTCAAGCTATCTAATGAGTCGACAGCAGCATCTACAGAATTATTTAACGTAATGTTTCCACCAGAAGATATCAACGCTCTTGCATCATGCAATAAAATTGGGCCTGCGAATTGAATACCACTTCCATTTGAATTGATATCGGCGAATAAATTGGTTTGACCTAGGCCATTTTGAACAACATCCCCAGTGGAAGTTATGTTCTCGTGTATATTCAATGTTTCTGAGTGAGTGATTGTGATTGCACCGCCATTGACCGTATTTAATTCCTTATTTAGGTCAATGTTCGCGCCACTAAGCTGAATACCTGCGGCATCAGCAGTGACTTCAGCTAAATCTATTTGCTGGGCATTTATTGTTAATCCAGCCAACGCTGTTGAACCAATCTTGCTCGACGCATTCATGCTACCGCTACCTGCATTAATTGTTAAACTATCTACGGCAACATTTTTAGCGTCAATGGTGTTTATGAATATCACATCACCGGCAATTTCTCCGGTATCCAGTGTTTGCGAACCAGAAACTAATACTGCGCCATCAAATCGTATTTGCTGCGCATTTGTTTGAATTGAACCTGCCAGTGTTGAAATTCCACTTCCAATTTGAGCAAACTCACCATCTACAACAATATCTCCCCCGATAGTTAACGAATTAGTATTGTTTAACGTAACGCTACCGCCATCACTCGTGGAAATTGAATTTTGTAAAACGATTGTATTTGCCGTTAGCTCAATCCCATCAGATCCTATTGATAAAGGATTAGTGGATGTGAACACATTGGCAGAATTTACCTTGATTCCTTTTAGATTACTGACACTATTCACGTTTATGGATCCGGCATCAGCTGTCAATTCCAACGCATCTGAATTGATATCACCGCCAGCAATCGCATCACTGAATGTGATATCACCGCCATTACTTGTCAAACTACGCGTTCCGCCGGTAACCGTGACTTGCTTGGCAAATTCAATGATATCACCTGTGGTCGTGATGTTAGCATTCAGTGTTACTGCACCAGTTCCAGTTTGAGAAAATCCACCATCGGCTGTGATTTGATTATTGATACTGAGGGTATCTGAATTGTTAAAAGTAACCTTGCCTGCGTTTACTGTGGTCAGAGTATTATTGATATTGGCTAAACCAGCAGTGACATTGAGATCATGTAGATTATTGACTGGCCCCATTAAAGTGACGGTGCCAGTTCCCGCTTGTAAATCTAATTTATCTAGCTGATTGACACTGATACCATTAATGGCATCACTAAATGTGATATCACCACCAGTACTATTAAGTATTCGTTCACCACTTACATCAACCGTTTTTGCAAATTGAATGGAATCATTGGTAGTGTCGATATCGGCATTTAACGCGACCGAACCATTGCCAGTTTGGCTGAAACCACCATCGGCTGTGATCTTTCCTCCGATGCTTAAGGTATTTGCATTTGCGATAGTGACTAATCCTGAGTTAGTGGTGGTAACTGTGTTTTGAAAGTCCACTGTTCCTGCCGTGATATCGATACCATCAGCATCGGCAGCCAAGCTATTTTTTGTTATGAGACTGTTTGCGGAATTGACTTTGAGTCCTTTGAGATTGCTCACGGTATTATTGAGGTTTATGGTTCCCGCACCTGCAGCCAATTCCAACGCGTCTAAATTGATATCGCCGCCAGCAATAACATCATTAAATGTGATATTGCCACCATTGCTGGTCAGATTTCTAGTACCGTCGTTTACAGTAACCGCCTTGGCAAATTCAATCACACCATTATTACTATCAATGTCTGCATTCAAATTGACGGCACCCGCACCGGTTTGTTGAAATCCACCGTCTGCTGTGATTTGGTTTCCGATAGTAAATGCATTGGCATTATTAATGGTAACAATGCCACCTTGGCTCGTTGTTGTTGTGTTTTGTAAATCGATAGTGTTGGCTGTGATATTGATTCCATCGGCGCCTGCTGCAAGGGTATTTTGAGCAGTAACCGTGTTAGCCGAATTGATCTTGAGTCCTCTAACATTACCAACCGTGTTATTGAAATTGATGCTTCCTGCACCAGCCGTTAAATTCAGTGCATCTGTTGTAATATCACCACCGTTTAGCGTTTCATTGAATGTGATGTTACCACCGTTGCTTGTGAGCGAACTTGTTCCACCGCTAAGGGTAACGGCTTTGGCAAAATTTATATCATCATTTGTGGTTTCAATGGTGCCGTTTAGCGTGACTGCTCCGGAACCAATTTGCGCAAACCCACCATCGGCTGTTATCGCGTTATTAACGCTGAGCGTATCTGAATTATTAATGGTAACTTTACCGGCATTAATCGTCGTTACGCCGCCATTGATGTCAACTAATCCGGCGGTAATATCAATATTCTTGACATTACTCACTGCACCGGAAAATGTGGTTTTACCGACACCAGATAAAATCGTTAAATCGTTAACGCCATCACCTGTGACACTGTCATTAAAGCTAACCTCACCACCTGTACTGGTTAAGGTAACAGGACCAGTTACATTTACTCCTTTAGAGAATTGAATATTATCACTCGTGGTTTCGATATTGGCGTTTAGCGCTGTTGTTCCGCTTCCATTTTGAGTGAAACCACCGTCGGCTGTGATCTTTCCATCAATGCTTAGCGTATTTGCATTTGCGATCGTGACTAAACCAGAATTTGTTGTTATGACTGTGTTTTGTAAATCCACTGTTCCTGCTGTGATATCGATGCCACCTGCATCGGCAACCACGCTGTTTTTTGTAATGAGACTGTTAGCCGAATTGACTTTGAGCCCTTTGAGATTACTCACTTCATTATTGATATTTATGGTTCCAGCGCTAGCAGTCAGATCCAATGAATCTACTGCTATGTCACCTCCAACGATTACATCATTAAATGTGATATCACCACCATTGCTTGTCAAACTGCGTGTTCCGCCGGTAATTGTTATTCCCTTGGAAAATTCAATATTATCGTTTGTGGTTTCAATTGTGCCGTTTAGCGTGACCGCTCCTGCTCCAATTTGCGCAAATCCACCATCGGCCGTAATGGTGTCATTAATACTGAGCGTATCGTTATTATCGATAGTGACTTTGCCCGCACTCACTGTGCTTACCGAGTTGTTGATGTCAACTAATCCAGCGGTAACATTGATATTCTTAACATTACTCACTGCACTGGAAAAAGTGGTTTTACCAACACCAGATAAAATCGTTAAATCGTTTACACCATCACCTGTGACGGTATCATTAAAGCTAACCTCACCACCTGCACTGGTTAAGGTAACAGGACCGGTTACATTCAATCCTTTAGAAAATTGAATGTTATCATTCGTGGTTTCGATATTGGCATTTAAGGCAACCGAACCATTACCACTTTGAATAAATCCACCATCGGCTGTGATTTTGCCGCCAATCGTTAAAGTATCACTGTTGTTTATGGTTACTAAGCCAGAATCGGTTGTGGTAATGGTATTTTGTAAATCGATTAATCCGGCGGTGATATTAATACCATCTGCCGCGACATTAATACTATCTTTTGTTGTGAGTTGATTGGCAGAAAGAACGGTTAGTCCTTTTAAATTACTCGCGCTGGAATCAAATACAATATCCCCTGCCACTGCGGTTAAACCGAATGTATCAACGGTATTGTTAGTTCCGACTAATGCTTCTGCGAAACTGATTTTCCCGCCATTGCTGTTAATATTTCTGATGCCACTGCTGGTTACCGCCTTGGCAAATTCAATGACACCACCGTTACTTTCAATATCCGCATTTAAATTAACGCTACCCGCACCGGTTTGTTTGAATCCGCCATCGGCTGTGATTTTTGAACCAATGGTGATGGCATTGGTATTGTTTAGTAAAACGATACCGTTATTGCCGGTGTTTACCGTATTTTGTAAATCAATGGTACTGGCCGAGATATCGATGCCATCAACCCCTGCCGCTAATGTATTTTTTGCAGTGACAATATTTGCCGAATTGACTTTTAATCCTTTTAACCCACTCACACTATTATTTAAGGTGATGGTGCCGGCACCTGCGGTGAAATTGAGTTTATCGGTGCTAATGTCGCTGCCCGTTAACACATCATTAAATGTGATATCACCATTGTTACTGCTTAGGGTTCGGTCGCCTGTTACGGTAACGGCTTTGGCAAATTCAATTGGGTCTGCTGTGGTTATAATATTTCCATTTAAGGTCACGATTCCCGCACCATTTTGGGTAAACCCCCCATCGGCGGTAATGGTGTTATTAATGCTGAGTCTGTCGGAATTGTTGATTGTGACTTTGCCTGCATTCACTGTGTTGAGGGTATTATTGATGTCAACGACACCAGCCGTTACCGTGAGATCATTAATGTCTGTCACTGCACCAGCTAAGGTAGCCTTGCCGTTTCCGGCTTGTACAATTAAATCACTGGCCGTTGTTGTGCCCGTTATGGTCTCGCTAAAGGTGATATCACCACCGGTACTGTTAAGTGTTCGTATCTCAGTTACATCAACGCCTTTGGCAAATTGAATGCTATCGCCGGTGGTATCGATATCGGCTTTCAAGGCAACAGAACCTGCACCACTTTGGGTGAAACCGCCATCGGCAGTGACTTTACCGCCAATCGTTAAGACATCGCTATTGTTTATGGTCACTAAACCGGAATTGGTTGTAGTAACTGTATTTTGTAAGTCCACTGCTCCTGCTGTTATGTTTATGCCACCAGCATCGGCCGCCACACTATTTTTTGTGATGAGACTGTTAGCCGAATTGACCTTGAGTCCTTTGAGGTTGCTCACCGTATTATTGATATTTATGGTTCCCACACCAGCAGACAATTCCAATGCATCGGCATTGACATCACCACCAACAATTGCATCATTAAATGTAATATCACCGCCATTACTGATCAGATTTCTTGTGCCGTTGTTTACGGTGACAACCTTGGCAAATTCAATCACACCACTATTACTTTCAACGTCCGCATTTAAATTGACTGCACCCGCGCCGATTTGTTGAAGTCCACCGTCTGTCGTAATTTTGTTTCCGATAGTAAACGCATTGGCATTATTAATGATAACCATGCCACCTTGGCTAGTGGTCGTTGTATTTTGCAAATCGATGGTATTGGCTGTGATATTGATTCCATCGGTACCTGTAGCAAGGGTATTTTGAGCAGTAACTGTATTGGCCGAATTGATCTTGAGTCCTTTGATATTGCCAACCGTGTTATTGAAATTGATACTTCCTACACCAGCCGTTAAATTCAGTGTGTCAGTTGTAATATCGCTGCCGTTTAACGCGTCACTGAATGTGATATTGCCGCCATTGCTTGTGAGCGAACTTGTTCCACCGCTAAGAGTAACGGCTTTGGCAAAATTTATATTATCATTTGAGGTTTCAATGGTGCCGTTTAGTGTGACCGCACCTGATCCAATTTGGGCAAATCCACCATCGGCAGTAATGGTGTTATTAATGCTGAGTGTATCGCTGTTATCGATACTGACTTTGCCTGCATTCACAGTGTTAACTGTATTGTTGATATCAACTAATCCAGCGGTAACATTGATATCTTTGACATTACTCACCGCACCGGAAAATGTGGTTTTACCAACACCGGATAAAATCGTTAAGCCATTTGCACCATCACCTGTGATAGTGTCACCAAAGCTAACCTCGCCACCTGCACTGTTTAAGGTAACAGGACCGACAACATTAACACCTTTGGAAAATTGAATAGTATCAGCGGACGTTTCAATATCTGCGTTTAACGCAACAGTACCATTCCCATTTTGAGTAAATCCACCATCAGCCGTAATCTTGCCGTCGACAGTTAACGTATTTGCATTGGTTATGGATACCAGACCAGAACTTGAGGTCGTTAGGGTATTTTGTAAATTCACTGTTCCGGCTGTGATATTAACGCCATCGGATGCAGCAATAACTGTATCTTTTAGGGTAACACTATCAGCAGAAGAAATAGTAAGACCCTGAAGTGTATTGATAGTAGAATCTGCTGTTGCAGCGCCAGTGCCAGCAACAAGCGTTAGTTTATCTACAGTATCGTCAACTCCCGCAAGGGTAGATTGAAATGTAATATCACCATTACTATCACCTGTGCTAATTTCAACATCACCATTTACCAACGTTGAACTAACAAGATCAACTTGACCACCATTGCCAACATCCGTATTACCAATGCCACCAATTGCTGACAAATTATCGTTTAATGAAATGTTATTTGTAATCGATTCTATTGTAATTGATCCCGCAGCAGCACCCGTTTCCCCATTTATGGAAACACCACCATCGGTTATCAGCCTACCCAGCGTCACTTGATCTGATGTTATTGAAATGTTCCCACCAATGCCATTGGTAGATGAGGTATCGATAGTTTTCCCAAAACTAGTAAAAATCGCATCTGTGTTAGTTGCAGAATCCGTACTACTAAAACTACCGCCATTGGTTTTAACTGCTATTGTGGCGGCACTACTCAAGTCGACATTATGTTTTGCTTCAAACGCGACATTTAATGTCTGAGTATTTGCTTCAATTTTTTTATCCGCTGCGAAAATGATATCGTTATCGGCACGTAAGGTTAATGTTGCTACGGTTGTGTCCGAACCGGATACGATAATATCTTCCTCAACATTGATATTACCTAACGGAACTGGGTCTTGAACTGTTGTGCCGTCAGTCAACACGGTTGTCACAATAACACTGGTACCGGATTCTAATGCAGCTTCAATTTCATTTGCACTGACAATTGCCGTAGATTGGTCTCGTGATTGATAAATGTAAGGATCTGTTACTTTTTTTGGATCGTTGATTGTCGTTGTATCATTACTAATAGTAATATCCACAGGATCCATCAACCATTCACCCGCATTACCATTACTTGCGCTTGCATCAACGCCTTTGGTAACAAATAACTGTTGCTTGCCAGACGTTTCAACAAAACCACCATTACCTGATTCACTACCGCCTCTCGCACTGATTGCACCGTCCACATATGTGCTTTTATCCGACCATAAAACGATTGATCCACCATCGCCGTGTTGCGTGGCATCCGCTGATATGGAAGCGTTTTCCGTTAATACGGTAAAATCTGCATGGGGTAAATCACCTGCTCCCTGAATATCACCCCCGATTCGAATATCTCCACCACCCGTTGTTCCATCCGCGTTTAACCCAGCGTTATCCAATATCCCAATGTTTTTCGCTAATACGGTAATATTTCCACCTTTGCCATTCTCATTAGAAACATCAATGGATCCATTATTTGTGTTCTCAGCAGTATGGCTGGATTCTATTAGAACCCGTCCACTTTGTTTAGCAGATATCTCGCCACTATTACGCACCGAAGAACCCGTACCCAACAAGCGAACCACACCTCCCACTTTTTCTATGCGTGTTGCACGGACAATTCCGGTGTTATTCACCGCATTGGTAAAAACATCCTGCGCCACACGGGCATTCATTAAAATCTTGCCGCCGTCTGATATAAGTTGTCCCGAGTTGGAAATGGCAGAACTTTCGTTTGAATTATTTTCAGATACCTCAGATTGAATTTCAAAATTCAATAAACCGTCACCAGTAAAGTCCACAATAGCTTTGTCAGCAGCAGCTAAATTAATTTCGCCTTTGTTTGCCACAATCAAACCTTCGTTCTTCACGACTGCTCCTATGAGCGTGACACCACCGCCACTGGCCGCCTGGATTAAACCCTGATTAACAACCAAACCTTTTTGCTGTGATGCGGTTAATTCAAATCGTCCCTGCATAAACTCATGGGGATCAACTAGCAAACTTGTGGCTAACAGCCCCCCCACGTTCACTTGAGCACTTTTACCAAACACCACACCATTCGGATTACTCAAAAAGACTTGGCCATTTGCATTAATCTGCCCAAAAATCTGGCTCGCGGAGACATCCTGAATTCGGTTTAAAACAACACTTGATTGATTAGGCTGCACAAAGTTAATTGTTTCGTTACTCTCCAAGTTAAAACTCTGCCAATCAATTGCGAGATTTTGACTGTGTTGATTCACTTCCGTCAGTCTATTGGATGATTGAGAAATTTCCCCCTCCCCAGCAACGACATTACCGCCTTTAGGTGCCGCCATAACGGTGGTATTCATTAACATGGCGACAAAAACCAGAGAAATTTGTAAAAAACAGAACGGAGTGTGTTGATTTGGCGTCATCTAATATAGTCCGAGAATAGAGAAAAGTTTATGGAATAAAATTTCGGGAAAATAGTTATTTTAGTTAACATAACAAAACTATATTAACCTAAAAATAATACTGCACATCAAATGAATAACGTAGTTTAGACCCATTATTAATCGGCTCTTCATTACCAAGTACCTGTGCAACTTGAAAGCGAGTCCTAAACTGGTTTGGCAATTGTAATTTTACGCCGACGCCGCCACCTTGAAGATGCACTTCTTTCTTTTCACTGGCCCGTGCATCAACTAATTTCCCGCCACCGGCATCCAGGAATAAAGAAAAATTTAAGATTTCGCCCCATCGACGACCAGCGAAAGCAGGCACACTGGCAAATCCTGGTGCATTAACTATTAATTCTAACGATACAAAATAACCTAAATCTCGTAAATATTCAGACACAGGATAAGCCCGAACCGAATTGCTGCCACCCAAAGAAAATTGTTCCAAGGATCCTAGCCGCTGTGGTGTGTATTGCAATTGCGACGTGAATAATAAAGAGGTGTTTTTTAACAGCGTTTGTAAACGAGAAAAGTTAAAATTTATTTTTTGAAAGTGTGGTTTAAATAAATCATCATCAAATCCATCTGCACCAAGATCACTGCCTAATCCTTGTGTTAACTGAACCACTCCAACATTTATGCCAGCAAACCGTGTGTCAATCATATCAAAACCGAACTCTACACGTGCACTGTCGTACTCATCGGTGGTTTCTACGGTAACTGCCTTAAGGGATTCCGAATGTTTTCGATTGAATTCAATTACGCCATAGCTGTTGTTACCGCGACGGCGAGAAAATATTTTTTTTAACGATAGACCAACAACTCGACTGGTGCCTTCGATGTTAAATTGATTTTCCGCAATTTGTCCGACAGTAAACTTGTTATAAGTCACACTGGTTCCAAAGGCCCAATCGGATCGTAGCAATGGCAAGGAATAATTTATTCCGCCAAATTGACTATTCAATAAGTCATCCACCGACGTATTGGATAATAATGCAATGAAATTTAATTGATCTGCATATCCACTGGGATTGTTAATGGAGAAATCCAGTCGAGATCGATACGTACCCGTAAATTCTGAACCATGATTATCCACACCAATGGTCCCTGCAAAGCGTTTCTCTCGGTTCACTTTTAAAATCAAATCGCTTTCCCCGTGGTTTTGCCCAGGCTGCAAAATACCGCTGATGTTTAAACCGGGATAGTCAGACAGATAGAGTAAACCCGTTTCAATCGTATCTTTGGTGATGGCTTTATTTTTTAGCGATTTAAATGGCCGAGAAATGATGTCACTGGAATACATGGAATTAGATTCCGATTGGGTGCGCCCTAATTTCCCTTCAAGGACTTCGATTACTACCTTTCCATCAACAACATCTTGCGCAGGTAAAAAAGCGGTCGCAAGGATTAATCCTTTTTGTCTATAATATCGGGTAATTTCATCAGCGACTTCCTGCATTTGGCCAATGGTTAATCCGCGTTTCCACTCAGAACTTCTGAGTTTAAAAACCAATTTCCACAAATCTGCACTGGTCGGGCGTTGATTCGGTTCTTCAACCAATTGACGAATGAATTCGGATATATTGCTCACTTCATCCGGTGTAAATCCTTCCATATCTTCAACATCTAATCGCTGTCGCTTAACGCGATTGGCTTCCGCAATGAATGCGACATCTTCGATACGTATGCCAAAAGAAGAATAATTTTGCACTCCCCTTAAATTAAATTCCTTAACCCGTACCCGCTCACCTTCATCAACACCTAAGGGTCTATCAATCACCTTGGGAATTAATAATGTGTCAGCATCCGTTGGAATATTGCTTTTATCCGTAAAACTCTGTGGCAAAGCGCCACCCGGCGTAACGGCATCGGGAATTGTCGCAGCAGCATAAACAAATTGGGAAAATAAAAAGAGTGATGCGAATACAACATTGAGAATAAAAATCGAAAGACGATTTGAAATTTGCTTGATTATTAACATGTGTGATTTCTTTCAGCCCTAATGAACGAATATAATATTGTCATTGTTCGAAAATGATTTTGCTATTATTACAAACAGTCGCATTTTGAAGCGGAAACCCCGGAACTACAAGTAAATATTGATCGATATTTTCAAGAAAATCAGAAAATGTAAATGATTCACGACAAGACATCTCTGATTCACTTGAAAGTGGGTATACCGTAACGTTTCAAAATAATTCGAGTAAAAAAGCATTAGTTGCGGTATATAAAGACCGAACGGAGTTTTTTCTAGATTGAGCAATACCACTTATTGTGAGTTCTAGAAAAAGCGAGTATCAGCCCTTAGATGCTGCAAATGGGGCAGTAAAACGATTTTTTATCGAATTATTTTGAATCGTTAGGGTATATGTTAAATTAAAACCTGATATATCATTGAGAAAGAAGATGAAAATGCAGAAAGGACCTCACAAAGGTGTGATCTAATATACACTATATTAACAATTCAATCGGATAAAATAATGTAGTGGTATATAAAGGTATCCCGGTTGAAAACAATTTTAATCAATAAACTAAGCTGAAAAATACGCCATGACCTTAACGTTAAAAATTATTGCACCCTCACAGTTACCGCCAGGACAATCTGCCGAGCATAAATTTGAAGGGAATCATGGCAGTATTGGGCGAAAACCGAACAATGATTTTATATTAGTCGATCCTGAGCGATATATCTCCAGCAACCATGCTCAAATTTCTCTCAGTCATGGCAACTACATGATTACCGATATCAGTACAAATGGTGTATTCATTAATAACAGCCCCACTGCGATTGGATCAGGTAACTCGGCGGAAATTAAAAGCGGTGACAAAATCAGTATTGGTGAATTTGAATTACTCGCTGAAATCAACGATGCTCCCTCAATAACCACACCCACCAATTGGCCAGAGAATTTTGCCCAACAACAAGTGGAACCACCCATAAATACCCCAGTTGATAATGATCCCTTCTTAGGATCATTGGTTGAACCGCAACAAGAAAACCAAGATAACATAGACCCTCTTTCTCTTTTGGGCGATCCAGTACCAACGAATTCATTTGATAGCCAACACAACCAAGCGGACACACCGCTGGAAACTCCCACAATCAATCCAATGATGGACAAAAATGAAGCCATTAGCATTGATGATATTTTCGGCTCTATGCCCGATGATGAATTAAATAAAAATGCATCGTTTGATACTCCTACCCCGTCACCATTACACGAACCATTTGCCGCACCGGAATTTATCCCTGATGACGTGGATTTATTTGGTATTGGTGGTGAAGCACAAAAACCAGACGACTTAATTAAACCTCATGAAAACCAGCCCGATGGTGATATTTTTTCCGCAATCTCATCCATGGAAGAAAATAGTCCTCCAAGTCAAAGCGAAATTTCACCAAGTCAACCCATTCCCGCGGCTGATGATCTTGATATATTTTCATCACTCAACACTGCGCCACCAACAAATGAAGCGACTACCCCACCACAGCAAGTAATACCTGAATCAATGGAGCTACCCAACCAGCAAGTCACAAATCCATCATTACAAAAACATGATAGTGGTGGCGGCATAAGTGATTCGCAAAATCAGCTATTACAAGCTTTTCTAGCTGGGGCAGGAATCAGTAAAAAGGATGTCGAATGCAGTAGCGACATAGAGTTAATGCAAAAAGTCGGTCATCTCACGCGAATTGCAACCGATGGACTAATGACCGCCATGCGTGCCAGAGCCACCATTAAAAGTAATTTTCGCGTAAGTAAAACAACAATTGCACCCATTGAAAACAATCCCATTAAATTTCTTGTTACCACCGACGATGCTTTAAAAACATTATTGTCCGATGACAGAAAGGGATACATGCCGGCAATTGAATCTTACGCAGAAGCATTCAAGGATTTACAGACCCATCAAATGGCACTCATGTCAGGACTGCAAGCAACCATTAAAGCTGTCGTCTCACAATTTAATCCTCATCGTTTAGAGCAAGAATTTGATTCACAGGCGGGCAGTAGCTTAATTCCAGGACACAAAAAGTCCAAATATTGGGATAACTACAATACCTATTATTTAAAATTAACCGATTTATTAACCGATGATTTTCAAAATATTTATGGTGAAGATTTCGCACGGGCGTATGAAGAACAAATCAACAAACTGAAATAATATTGTTAATAATTGTTCAGCAATTGCGCTAAACAATTTTAGGATTAACATCACCCATTCTCTCAATCAAACTCATCGATAAGATAACCGCAGAGTATTTCCATCTTTTCTTAAAGCGTGCAATAATCAATACCTTAGTTTATTGAATGAGAATTAATAACAAAATTAATACTTTTTTTTGTTGTTAACTTGTTCAATCTAAAAACTGAATAGAGGGAAATTCACCAGAGATACAAATCCATCGAGACTGATGAGCATAATCAACTGAGTCGGTTGTGATGTATCTCACATATAATTTACCCTCTGGGCTTCAATAATAGTAAAATTCGCTGTTTTGAATTTTATTTATCAATGAGGAAAGATCCACCAAATGAGAAAACTTATCTCAATAAGCTTTTTACTCAGCATCGCGTTTCTATTGCAAACAGCATGCACCATTGTCAAACCCATACCCGATCAATTCAGCATTTTGATAAACACCGCTTCTGACTTAAATCCTGATAACGAAGGCAGACCCTCACCTTTGGTTATTCGCATTTATGAATTAAACGACGATAAAATGTTTAAGGATAAAGATTTTTTTGATTTATATGACAATGACAGCGATGTATTAGAAAAAACCCTACTTAAAAAGCAAGAGATGGAACTCAATCCAAATGAAAGTCGTAAGCTAGATTTGATTCTAGATGAAAAAACAACGCATATCGCATTTTTAGCGGCCTATCGTGATATTGATAACGCAACATGGCGAGAATCAATTCAAATCAAATCAAAAAAATCCACTGGTCTGCTCGTACAAGAAAAAAGAAGCATCGTGGTCGATTTGAAAAAGAATAAAATTGTAACAAGTTTGAAGTGAATCACGGATCAGTAAATCGATTACTGTCGACATAAAACCTCAATACATAAGGACTCGATATCAAACATGACATGGTATAGTAAAGTTGCCTGGTCTCAAGGAATGTTTATTCAACCACAACACTTCCAGCAACATACACGTTATATTGAAAATTTAGTTCGCCATCGAACCGACTCCCTGGCACCTTACGATTGGGGTATAAAAGAGTTAAGTATCGATCGGTCCTTACTCCCACAAGGCAAAATAGCCATTGAACAATGTAGTGGTCGCTTTGAAGATGGAACGCCCTTTGAATTTTCACAAGGCGATGACAGCATAACCGTGCTCGATGTGCCAGTGCTTCAAGACGCCATTGTTTACCTTACTCTACCCCTACGACGAACTGGTATGCAAGAAATTGAAACGGACTTATCACAGGAAGGATTAGTTCGTTACCTAGCAAAAGAAGAACAAGTCAGAGATTCCATCAGCAGTGGTAATACTGAAGCGATGATTCAAACCGCTGAATTAAATGTGCAATTGAATTTGGATACGGCAAATTTGGGCGACTTTAGCATTATTCCCATTGCACATATCATTGAACGCCAAAAAGATGGAAAAATTACCCTAGATGAATATTTCGTTCCACCCAGCTTGAGCTGCAAAGCGGCACCACAAATTCAACATTACATTGAAGAAGTTCAAAAATTATTGAACCATCGAGCAGAAACCTTGGCAGTTAGAATTTCAGATGGGGGCAAAGGTGCCAGTGGCAGCTCTGAAATGGCAGATTTTTTACTGCTTCAAACCATTAACCGATACGAACCCTTATTACACCATCTCGTCAATACGGAAAATATTCACCCTCAAAACTTGTATCAATTATTTTTACAATTAGCCGGGGAACTGACAACGTTTACCAAACAAAGTCGTAGGCCCTCTGCATACCCACAATATCAACACAATAATTTACACAAAACATTTACGCCGGTATTGGCGGAATTAAGAAAATCCTTGAGCGTGGTATTGGAACAGTCTGCGACACAATTGGATGTCCAGCAAACTGAACAGCAGAAAAAATTTGGTATTTTTGTTTCACCCATTAAAGACCGTTCACAAGTGGGAAATGCGTATTTTATTCTTGCAGCCAAAGCATCCATGAACAGTGACGATTTACGTCGCCATCTTCCACAACAATTAAAAATAGGCCCAGTGGAAATGATCAGAGACTTGGTCAACAGTGGATTACCCGGCATCAGTTTACGGGCTTTACCCGCTGCACCCAGACAAATCCCCTTCCATTCGGGTTTTACCTATTTTGAACTGGATAAAAATAGTGACCTATGGGGACAATTTCAACAATCCGGTGGATTTGCAATTCACGTTGGCGGCGATTACCCCGGGTTAGAAATCGAATTTTGGTCAGTAAAAGAGTAAAGCAATGGCAAATGACAACGACATATTTTCTCAGCTGGGTGACAACAAAACTGTTGTACAACCAACAAATGGCGCAGACCAAACCATTTTAAAGCCCACTCCAGGCGGCAGGCGTCCGCAAAGCCAAGCTGCGGGAGCATCACAGGGTTTTGATAATACAGCCAGACCACAATCCGTTAAAAGCTTACATAATGTTTTAGACAAAATTGATGTCAATCCAATTAGCACAGTGGCACGACCTCTCTTGTCTTTATTAAACCGCTTAAGTCAAACTAATCAACACAACGACGTAGCAGGACTACATAATCGCGCAGTGCAAGCGGTTCGTGAATTTGAACAAAATGCACAGAAAAAAGGAATTGATAATCAACAGATTTTAATCGCACGATATATATTATGTGCAGCTATAGACGAAATCGTCATGAACACGCCTTGGGGAAGTAACAGCAGTTGGCCAACAAAAAGTTTACTCAGTACATTTCATCGGGAAAATACCGGCGGCCAAAAATTATTTCAAATAATGGAACGTATGCAACAAAACCCAGGCGTTAATATTAATTTATTAGAACTCATTGCAATTTGCTTATCTCTCGGATTTCAAGGCAAATACCGAACAGTGCAAGGTGGCGCAAATTATATTGAAACCATTCGAACTCAATTGCATCAACAAATTGCCATGGTTAGGCAAGAATACTCCCACGAGTTATCACCTCATGTAGATGGCGTACATTTAAATCGTTCGATTGATCGTAACATACCGTTATGGGTAATTGCCGCCATTACCGGTGCCATCATTATATCAGCCTATATTGGTTTCAGCGTCTCTCTCACAAATGAAGCCGAACCGGTGTTAGAACAACTCAACGCAATTAATCCACACGTAGATGAAAGCATAAGCATAAAATGAAAAACGTAATAAAAATTCTCTCAAATCCATTACTGATTTCCATTGTTGGTTTAATCTCTATCGCCATCATTGTGTGGTTTGCTGGCCCAATGATTGGAATCAATGACAGCAAACCGTTGGAGTCAGAAACAACACGCCTCATAACAATATTAGTATTGACACTTTTATGGGGCCTAAACAATTTCCGCAGCCAAAACAAGCAAAAGAAAAAAGATGCCTCGATGTTAAATGACATCGCCAGCAGTACTTCTGGGAAAAGCGCATCAAACCCAGCCGCGGAAGAAGAAAACAAAGTACTTCAAAAACATTTTAATGATGCATTGGGAATCCTCCGTGCGAGTAAAAAAGCAGGAAGTGGTGCAACAATCCCAATACACGAATTACCTTGGTACATCATCATAGGGCCACCTGGATGCGGCAAAACAACCGCGTTAATCAATTCTGGATTGCGTTTTCCATTGGCAGAAAAAATGGGGCAACAACCCCTAAAAGGAATCGGTGGCACGCGAAATTGTGACTGGTGGTTTACCGATGAAGCCGTTCTAATTGATACTGCAGGCCGATACACAACACAAGATTCAGATCAAAATCTGGATAGTGCTGGATGGTCAAATTTTTGCAAATTGCTGCAAAAACACCGCGCAAGACAACCCATCAATGGCGCTCTGGTTGCGATTAGCTTGTCAGAGTTAATGATGCAATCCCAAACTGAACGTCAACAACATGCCAATTTAATTAAGCAACGCCTTCAAGAATTATATGAAAATTTAGGAATACAATTCCCCGTATATGTACTTTTTACAAAAACGGATTTGATCGCTGGGTTCAATGAATTTTTTGACAATATTGCCAGAGTGGAACGTCAACAAATATGGGGAATGACATTTCCAGTCAATGCACAATATGAATCTCAATTCGATGTTAACGCTTATCGCGAAGAATATGATCAACTCCTAATTAAACTCAATGAACGAATTCAGTGGCGTTTGCATGAAGAACGTGATTTGTCACGCCGTGCGTTAATACTTGGATTTCCAGATGAATTTTCCTCGTTAAAAAACATTACGAGTGAATTTCTCGACGGAATATTTAAACCAAACAACTTTGTTCAGTCTGTTAATTTACGGGGTGTGTATTTCACTTCTGGCACGCAAGAAGGCACTCCAATTGATCGCGTTATTGGTTCGCTTGCGCAAAACTATGGTCTAGATCGCCAAATCGTACCCGCTTATAGTGGGCAAGGGAAAAGTTATTTTTTAACTGAGTTATTTCAAAAACTGGTATTTCCAGAAGCGATGCTGGCTGGCACCAATCGTAGCCACGAGCGCAAACTATCAATAATGCGAAAAAGCGCTTTCGTCATGGCACTTTTAATAACAGTTGCGTCCGCTGCGACCTGGACAGCACAATATACCAATGTAAAAGGCCAAATAGATGAACTCAGCTCCCATATAAATACATACGAAAAAGTAATAAATGAAATTGCGCAAGACGACATTAGCCCTGCACAATTACTACCGGCTTTGGAAGCGTTACAACAGGCTCAAGCCGCAGCATCATCGGATTCTAGATATTTCTTTAGCCAAGCCGGTCTTGGTCAGATGGATTCACTCGGACCCGCTAGTGACTCCGCTTATGAAAGAACATTGCAACTACAATTTTTTCCACGCATTGTTTCTGTGCTCGAAGAGCAACTTAAAAATCCAGAAGATCTTGATAAACTTTTTATTACCCTAAAAGCATACCTCATGCTGGCAATACAAAAGCGACTGGACAAAGATTTTGTTAAACAGCGCATGGTAAAATATTGGGAAATCGCCTACCCTGGAAATCAAGACAAACAAACCAAATTGATCCAGCATTTCGATAAATTAATGAAAATTGGTTTTGAACCCATATTATTAAATGAAACACTTGTATCAGATAGTCGTGAACAACTTAAAAAGATTCCTTTGGCGCAACGCATTTACGCATCTTTAAAACAAAAAGCAGAAAATTCGTTAGATGATTTTTTTCTCTCCAACATTTTAGACAGCAACGAGTTACAACTCTTCAAAAATAAGAAAAATCCCGATGAAGCCATTGGCGGCGTTCCTGGCTTATTTACAAAAACTGGCTACGAATCCTTATTTTTAGAGGAAAGCGTCAAACTCAGCAAGGCATCAACACAGGACGATTGGGTATTTGGAGAACAGGATGCAAAAAATGAAAATAAAATCGATTCAGATAAATTGCATGCTGAAGTTGAAACACTTTACGTAAATGAATTTATTAAGCGCTGGACTGGATTTTATGCAAGCATAACGCTTGCGGATTTTCGACATTTTGAAAATGCCATTGAAGCCTTAGACAATTATGCTGGGGATGATGCATCATTAATGCGTGTTATCAGTGTTATCAACACAAACACTGATATGCGAAGCAAACCAAGCTTATTACAAAAAGTAGGCGAGAAAAATTTAAAAAAATTAGGCAAAGTAGGAAAAAAAGCAGCGAAAAAAGTAAAATCCGATATTCCGCTGACACCAGTTGGCAAACGCTTACGCAAGCATTTCACAAAACTTATCGCATTAAGTGAGTCTGTCAAAGGAAAACCACCGGTACTTCAATCCCACTTGAATTCATTACTTAAGTTGCAGGAATATTTAAATGAAATCGTTGTTGCAGCCGATCCTGATGCTGCTGCACTTCAAGCCAGTATTACCAGAATGAAAACAAATGGAAAGGATATCATTGGCAAAATTCGACGTGATGCGAAAAAACTGCCCACTCCCATCGGACAATGGTTTACTACAACAACTGTTTCCAGTTGGCAAAACATGCTGACGGTAAGCCGCAAGCAAATCAACGCTGAATGGAAAAATACTGTTTTGTTAACCTATGAACAGAGTATTCAAAAACGATATCCGATTTTTAAATCTAAAAAACAGGAAACCAGCATCGAAGATTTTACCGATTTTTTTGCACCAGATGGTCAATATGCGAGTTTTATCAATAGCAAACTCGCCCCATTCATAAAAACCGGCAATCGTGCTTGGAAATTAAAGTCCTTAGAAAGGCAAAATTTAGGTGTCAGAAAAAAAACGTTAAAACAATTACGTCGAGGCATTCTAATTGGCAAAGCTTTCTTCCCCAAGGGAGCAGAGTCCATTCAAGTGAAATTTCGACTAAAACCCAAAACTCTGGATGCTAAAGTAAAGCGATTTACTCTAACAATGGACGAAGACAAGGTTGTTTATCGTCATGGGCCTACTCGAACCAGTGCACATAAATGGCCTTTTAATGACGACCCAGAGACCAGCAAAATCAGTATTAAATTTGAAACCTCTGGCAACACCGCTCAAGATAACTGGAAAGGTAGCTGGGCAATTTTTCAAATGCTGGATAGTGCAAAAGTAAAATCCAGTAGTAGTGCCGACAAGTTTAACGTCACATTTTCCAAGGACGGATATACAGCAAAATTTGAATTAAAGGCGAATAGTACGATGAACCCTTTTAAACTATCTAATTTACATGCTTTCCGATGTCCGTCTAAAATCTAATGAATAATTTAAGCATTAACGCTGGCTATTATGGAAAACTTCCGCTAAGAGGTGATTTCATACAACGTAACTTATCCACAGAATTCATCCAAATGTGGGACGGATGGCTGCAATCCGTTTTATCCACTAGTCGAGAAACTCTCAACGAGACGTGGTTAAATCACTATTTGGTTAGCCCTGTATGGCGGTACTTTATTAGCGATAGTCAATTCAATTACTATGCTGGCGTAATGCTACCCAGCGTTGATAAAGTCGGTCGGTACTTCCCATTTACCCTCTGCATGCCAATCGATCAAGAAATTGATGCCAACCAATTTGTCTTAAATAATTCGAACTGGTACGACACAACAGAGCAATTGGCACTGCATGCATTAAACGAAAGTATTTCTATGGAGCAGTTAAATGAAGCAACTGATCTACTCAATACAAAAGTCGCTTTGGATAACATTAATCCTTCTTACGAACTACCAGAATTACGTATCCCGTTGAACGTTAATAACAAGGTAACTGACGCACTAATGCAAATATCAAGTCGATTGCCGATCAAGCAATTACAAACAAAGGTCAATTATTGGTGGACGGAGGGCACTGATCAAATCGGGGGTAATTTTATTTCCATAAATGGTTTTCCAGATGACAATGTGTTTACTGCCATGCTTGATGGTCACTGGGAATTATGCCATTTGCAAGAAGCTGTTAATCAACAACTACCATCGAACATAATATAATTTTAGCCTATGAACGATAAAAATTTCGATTGGATCACCTCACAACTCAGCCACAGTGGCAATGTTCGCACATACAACGAAGACGCGTGCATGACAAGGAGTGATATACCTTTGTGGGCTGTTGCAGATGGTATGGGAGGACATGAAGCTGGTGATGTTGCTAGTGCTAAAATTACCGGTGCATTAAACGAAATGCAGAGTGCGCTTCAATTAAATGACTATGTTGATAAAATTGATGACACCCTAATCCTCGTTAATTCTCAACTGAGAGACTTAGGCCGCGACAAATATAATAACCGCACCATCGGAAGCACTGTGGTTTGTATGGTAGCAAATAGAAATTATATTGCTTATTTATGGGTGGGTGATAGTCGACTTTATCGAATTAGAGATCACAAAATTACACAGTTAACAAAAGATCATAGTGAAGTACAAAATTTAGTAGATCAAGGCTTATTGAGAGCAGAAGACGCGGAAAGTCATCCCTCGGCAAATGTCATAACCCGTGCTATTGGCGCATCGGACGATTTGTATTTATCCGTGGGAGTAGACGAGACACAGGATAATGACATTTACATTTTATGCAGTGATGGGCTTTATCGCGATATGACCGAAGTTGAATTATTAAATATTTGTGACGAATGTGATTTACAACCAGAAGAAATCACGAATAAACTTATGCAAACCGCTTTATCTCGCGAAGCAAAAGATAATATAACGATGGTAGTGACAAAAAGCATATTGAATCGTGAATCAATTTGATACCATAATAGAGAAATATCGCCCCGACCTACTCGATAATACAGAATTCGAATCCGAGTTACGACAACTCTTTCCTTCACTCGATTCTCGTTCATTTTTCATATACTCATTGACTGAAAAGTTAAGACAAAACACAATAAATCAAGTCGAATATGATTACATTCTACATATATATGAATCAGTCTTTGAATCAATTAATGACAAAACGCAAGTTATTAGTAAAAAAGATCAAACAATATTAGTAGACGATAATACTAATATTGATCCAAATTCACAAAATAATATAAACAAGGACGATACAAGGATTCATGATAAATCATCTCTTATTAATGAGGAGAATGATCAAACCGAATTAATCGATGATAAAACTCGACTAATGCCCGAGTCCGATAAAACTCAACTAAAAACAAATGTCGACAATACAGTACTTGTAAAGTCGACGGGTGATAACAGTCCACCTTTAAATGAAACTGTTTTAAACAATGATGTCACAATCAAAAACCAGACATCAAATACCGCAACTGTTGTTCGTGATACAACGCCAAAAACAAATAATACATTACTGCTAAAACCAGGCAGTGTCATAAAAAATCGTTTCGTATTAACTGAACTATTAGGTCAAGGCGGAATGGGTTCGGTATTTAAAGCCATTGATAAAATAAAAGAAGAGGCAAGTGACAGCAATCCCTACGTTGCAATAAAATTTCTAAATGAAGATTTCAAACGACACCCGCAATCGTTAATCTCACTGCAACGAGAAGCGAAAAAATCCCAAACACTGGCTCATCCAAACATCGTAACCGTTTATGACTTTGATCGTGACGGTGACACTGTTTACATGACAATGGAACACATGGACGGTGAGCCATTGGATAAATTGATTCGAAATCAAAATGGCGTGGGATTTGAAATAGACAAGGCATTAAAGATTCTTGAAGACATTAGCCAAGCGTTAGCCTATGCACACAAAAATAATTTAGTTCACTCAGACCTTAAACCAGGCAATGTATTTGTTACTAATGATGGCAATGCGAAGGTTTTAGACTTTGGAATTGCCCGCGCCGTTAAACACAGTGACGATGATATCACTGGCGAACAAACAATGTTTGATGCCGGTGATCTCGGTGGTTTGACGCCAGCGTACGCAAGTTTAGAGATGTTACTTGGCGAAGAACCCGCGCCAGCGGATGACATTTACGCTTTAGCTTGCATTGCTTGCGAATTATTTACTGGGCAACACCCCTACAACAAATTACCCGCAGATAAAGCAGCAAATAAAGGATTAGTCTACTCGCCCCCCTCCACGCTAGATAAAAAACAACGTGCCGCAATATTACATGCCCTAAATTATAAACGGGCCAATCGAACATCGGATGCAAAACATTTTATCGAAGAGTTTTTTATCCGCAAACAGTCAAACAAAGCCATCAAATTTTCGCTGGCTATCGCTGCAATATTATTAATAGCAATTGGAAGCAAAATATTTTTTGATATACAAAATAAAAATTCATTAAATGAGTTAATATTATCCATCAACAATGGTGAGAAAACTCAAATCGAACAAGGGCTACTACAAGTCAGTAAATTAAATCCCTCTGACAAAGATTTAGTATTGGTTGAAGTAAGAGACAAATTAATAAATTATTATGCTAACCAATCACTGCCTTTGGTTGACCAGTCCAAGGGACAATATCAATTTCCCAAAGCGCTTAACATTCTTGAAGAAGCAAAACAACTTTTTCCGGATTCCGCACAAATATCCATTTTAATTGATAAAATCAGCAAACAAAAAGACGCATTACTGAGCACATTGTCATCCCAAATCAATATTGCAATTGAAAAAGGAAATCTTGACTCGGAAGCAAATATTTCAAATATTAAAGACATTATTGAATTAGTGCGATCTGCTGAACCGAATGCAGATATAGAATCAAATCAACAACTCAAACTGGCAATATCCAGAGAAACTAAACAAGCATTAAATAAGAGCCAAATCAGCAAGGCCGAAAAAATAATTAAACATGGATACAGTTTATTTCCAAACGAAAATGAATTTTCTTTACTTGATAAAGAACTTGAAGCGCTGAAGAATCAGATCGAAGAGGACAAAAAACTTGCCAAACTTCAGCGCTCACTTACCTTGGAAGGTGCCAAGGTATCTCCAGACACAAGAAAGGCTGCCGTTAAGAGGCATAAAGAAAAACTGACCGCATTACTCGATTCACCTTTTTCGACAGATAAATGGTTATCAAAATTGCAATCTGAAATTGTGGCATTGAACGTATTTTCAAAAGGCACAGATGCAGACATTACTAACTTGAAAAAACAATCTGTTAGCTTATTGACGAAACAAGCAAAAAAAATGAGGCAAAATGATAACTTTAACGAGGCAAAGAGCTTAATTGAACAGGCAACTAAAATATTACCCAAATCAAAAATGTTAAACAAAGAAAAAAGAGCCCTGAAAATTGCACAGAGAAAACTAGAAAAAAAATTAAACCAACAAGAAACTAAGGCAAAAATTAATTCCTTACGTCACCTTATTACTACGCAAGCAAAAGCAAATGACGTAAAAAGCGCAAGACAGTCGCTTGAAAAGTTAGAAAAATTAACACCAGATAACAAAAAATTAATTGCCGAAGCAAGGAGCGACATTAGCAATGCTTATATCCGATTGGCAGAGAGACTAAGTAAGCGAAACCAATTCGCAGATGCCTTAGGAATGACAAAAACAGCATTAAAACACGATCCAAGTAATCCACTATTACTTTCCATTAAAGACAAATATGCTGCAGATCTCAGCTACATAAAATTAGATGAATTATTTTCTGGCTCTAATGAACTCGCCTTAAACGAAGTAAAAGCCTCCTTAAAAACAATTCGACAGGGAAAACCAGAAAATTATCAAACTCTACAAAATAAACTTTCCAATAAATTATTTTTGAGAATTCAAGCGATCGCCGACAATAATACCCAATCTGCTAAGCACTTAATTGATCAGGCCATTACAATATTTCCAAATAACGTGGACATTCAACAACTGAAAAAGCGATCCAACATTGTACAATCATCCGGCGGTCAGGATTGCAAATTAAATTACGCAGGCCATGGGAAACGTAGCCGAGCTCTGTGTTTTGATTTAATTAGTAAAACAACTCGCGGGCCAATACTTATTGTCATTCCAGGAATGAGCAAAACTGGGACACCATTAGTAATGGGAAAATTCGAAGTATCCATTAAAGATTTCAACCACTTTTGCCAGGAGAGTAATCGTTGTAATCCTCGAAAATCAAGTGATTTGAATTTACCCATTACAAATATCGACTTTGAAAAAGTCAAACAATATCTCTCTTGGCTGTCAGACAGGACGGGAAAACAGTATCACCTTCCACAGGATGCGCAATGGTTACATGCTGCACATGCTAATGGAAAAAATCAGGTAAAAGACTATAATTGTCGATTAATGCTTGGTAACGAACAAATCAAAGGCTTTAGTTTGGTAAATATTAGAACCGGAAAATCTAATGCTTGGGGAATGGTTAATCACATTGGAAATGCCCAGGAGCTTGTAGAACGCAACAATAAAATGCTTGTAAGAGGTGGATCATTCAAAGACAGCTTTTCTCAATGTAATGTAAATCTGGTTCGAACACACAATGGCAAACGTGATTCAATAACAAGTTTTCGCGTCGCAAGGGAATTTTAATTTATGACAGGTTCTCCTTTTGAAAATTTGTTAAATCAGTATATAGGTGGTCAATTAGATTATATTACTTATCGTCAGAAACGCTCAATCCTAATTAATCAAATAGTTTGTGAAAACCTAGATTCAGATAAAACCGTTCCCAGTAGCAGTGATAGTGTTGATAATGCATTAACCCAACGTTACAAAATAGACGATAAAGACGCAATCAGATCTGAAGACTTTGTTGTGCCCATCCTTGATGAAGAAGATGAACCGACAAATTACTTTGTCTTAAAAAGCATTATTTTAACATCCTTAGTCATTGTCGCTACCTTGTCTTGGTACTATTCCGAGCACATTATCAACACACCCAAGAAATCTGAAATTCAGCAAATCACAAAATTAAAAACCCAAACTATTCCAGAGGAGATTAGTATTTTATTAAAAAGTGACTTGTGGAGTAAAGAAATGCTCGACGGTTTTGTCAAATACTGGAATTCATTAACTGAAAATAATAAAGGAAATTTAAAGCAGACTACTGCTTTTACAGAATTGAGCTTAAAGCTTCGGCAGCGAATAGATGAACAAAAAGCGCTTAACGAAGATAAAACACACGATAAAAACCAAGAAAAAAACTTAGTTTGGTTTGCAAGTCAATTGAACATCACTTTATAACAAATACGACTTAGCTAGATTCTCGTTTAACAATGCAATGGACTTCATTGCCACATCCTTTGTATTCCAATTTATCAAAGCTAATCATACCTGCCATAGCAATTCCACGACCGTGAGAATCATAAGCTCGCTCAGCATTCATATCCAAGAACTTTTCCCAATTGAATCCTAAGCCCTGATCTTTGACGACAACCACATATTCGGAATCATTTTTAGCAAATGATAAACTCGCAACTTTATTGACGTAGTCTTTATCTTTTTGTCGCCTTTCAATTTCTGAATGCCACAAATTTTCATTCAATAAACTTGATTTTTCTTCATAAGTAATACCAAGATTACCGTGCTCAACTGCATTGATAACTAATTCTGTTAATCCGAGTAATACCTTATCTGGATCTGGAAATAAATTTGAAATTCTACCCGCGACTCTTTGAGCCTCACCAATTGTAGAAAAATTCACTGTTACCTCTTCAATTAATGAAAAAATATCATCCGCATCATTTTTCGAATTTAATGTTGCAACTAAATTTTGATGATCCGTAATTGCAGAGTGTACAATTGTAATCATTAATTCTGGTTCAAAGGGTTTTGTTAAATAATAAAATGCACCCGCTTCAATACCTTCCATAACATCTTTGTCAGATGCAGCTGCTGTCTGTATTACTACGGGCAAATGCTTATGCTCTTCACTATTCTTGATAGTTTTTAATACCTCCAAGCCGTCCATATGGGGCATCATTCGGTCTAATAACATCGCTGCAAAATCATGTTCTCCGCTTTCCAAGATTTTTAACGCCGTAGGGCCATCTTCTGCTCGAACAATTTCAAATCCTTCATCTTCAAGATTTTCCTGCAATATATCTAAATTAAATGGCTCATCATCCACAATGAGAAGAGTAAGAGATTTATCCATTTGAAACACTCCCTAGTTTTGACTGAACTACCGGAAGCTCAAACCAAAATACTGCGCCCCCGTTAACTGAATTTTCTGCTACGATGCTGCCTTGATGCATTTCAATAATTTCCTTTGAAATTGCCAAACCTAATCCAGTGCCACCTGCACCACTTTTTGTCTTGCTACTTTGAACAAATTTATCAAATACTGAAAGTAATTCATCAGCTGGTATGCCAATCCCTTCGTCAGTCACACTAAAACGAATCTTATCCTGACTACTAAATGAATGACTGATATCAACTGAAATCATAGAATTTTTAGGTGTAAATTTTACCGCGTTAGAAATTAAATTACGGATAACTTGTTCAAGTTTTGAATTATCACAATCAACTATGACTTTAGGTTGCACTGAGTCCAACACAATTTTAACGATTTTTTCTTTGGAAATAACTTCAAATTCACTGATAATATGATTAGTAATTTCGACTAAATCATTTGATTTGAACTCCATATCAAATTTACCCGATTCCAGTTTGGATAAATCAAGTAAATCATTTACCAAATTCAATAACCGCGCCCCACTTTGTTCGATTTTTTCAAAATAATCTACAATTTTCTCTGCGGGTGCGCTATCAATTTTCTTCAATCCAAAACGAGAGAAGCTTAAAATTGCGTGCATTGGCGTGCGTAACTCATGTGACATATTTGCGAGAAATTCTGATTTAGCAATATTAGCGGTTTCCGCTGCCTCTTTCGCCTCAATTAAATCCATCATTTGTTCTTGTACCATTTCTTGTAAATGGTCCCTATGCATCTTAAGTTCACTTTGTTGATCTGACAATTCTTTATTTTTCTCATTTAACTCCAATGTTCGTTTTTGCACTTTAACTTCCAACGTTTTATTTAATTCTTTTACTTCATTTAGTGCTAATTCTTTTAAACCAATACTATTACGCAGGTTTTTAATCATTTCATTAAACGCAACACCTAGATTGCTTAGCTCATCGTTATATTCTATTATTACTTCTTGCTCCAAATCACCTTTAGCGACATGCTCAGAACATACGATTAATCTGTTAATACGATTCATGACATATTTACGAAAAATATAATATATTAGGAAAATCAAAACCAATATACTGACAGAACTCATAATAAGTTCTTTTGTTAATTCTTGCGTGGTTTCTTGTGTTATTTTGTCAGTAGACATACCAATATAGACCTGCCCTAAAACCTCACCTTCATATTCGATGGGTGAATTAAATGCGAGGACATGTGGCTCTGCATCAACTAATGGAATAATATTCTCTAAACTTTTTGATTTTGTTTTTTCCACAAAACCAGAAATAATGGGATTATCTAAATTAAGAAATGACGTTATATATTTCCCTTCTCTATCTTTTATCGCACAATAAATAATATCTGGTCGTAAAGAGATGACTTTCACGTTTTCATTTAAGGAAAAAAAGTCAAAGGAAAATATCGCTTCAGGAGATACCAAAGACACAACATCCGCTAACAAATGTGCCTTTTCTTCAAACTCTTTATTATTACGCTCAATATTAGACGTAACCGTCAGATAGGTAGAAACGCTCAGTGTTGTAAACAACACTAATACAATTAGTATTACAAATTTTGATCCTAAATTGAAAGAACCAAATCCAGTCTTCATTTGTTAATTCGACTTCCAGGTTTTAAAATCATTATAGGTTTTTCGAGAAATATCGTAGTCGGAATCCTTTGCTTTTAAAACGCCAGTTAGACCCGCATTTTTTAAAATTTTCTTGCCGACATCGGTATCATTCAATTTTAATAAAGCGCTTTGAACGCGAGTTTTATCTTGTGAATTCATTGAAGTTTTAACAACCCAAGGAATGTGAGGCTGAGTGCTACCAACTGCCAATAATTTTAATTGTTCTGTATCAATTTTCTTTTTAAGCATTGGTAAACTCAACGCAATGTCACCAACACCCGCCGCATCTGATTTATTAAAGTATACTGCCATGGTTGCATTGGGCGGATTTTTAGCAATACTACTTTTATAATCTGATTCTGTTAAACCGGCTTCTTGTAGAATACGCTTATTCCCAACATAAGAAATCATTCCTAATTTACCGCCCCCGAATGCAATACTCTTCCCTTTTAAATCTTTTACAGAGTTTATCCCACTGTCTTTTCTCACCACTATGGCAGGCTTTAATTCTGAAACACCATATTCCTCATTTTTTGCAATAACCTCATATCCCGCTTTTTTGTGGCTCAATATATAATGCAGTTGATTATAGTGGACGATGTCATATTTTTTCTCCTGTACATTTTTCCAAAATGTTGGGAAATTTTTTGCTGTCCTAATTTTTACTTTTTTCCCCAACTCAACACTTAAATAGTTTGCAAGTGGTGAAAACATCTTTATTGTTGCCGTTGAATTTCTTCTCGGAAATACACCCATGATGATCTCATCACTTGCATAGACATACGATTCTACGCAAATATAAATGAAACATAAGATCAATAGTTTGAGTTTTAAAAACTTCATCTCAAAATCCTTCTTTAAGCAACTTTTTTCAATAAACCGTGCTAAAAATAATCGCTTGCAATATTGATTGATTCACACATATACAAAAGCAGCAGATTGCAGATGTATGACCACATGTTGTTGTTTCGACCGTTCTTAACGGGTTCTTTAACTGCATAAAGCAAGATTTGGGTAGAGATAGATTACTTTTCGCCCTGCGAATAAAATGCGTAGAAAATCTAATAGATAGGATGGAAATTAGACTAACAACAAACTGTGAATTTAACATAATACCGCATGTTTTTTATTCACTAATCATCCAACTGATAAATCCGATTTGACAAACGGTTAAATGGGAGTCTGAAACACAAAAAGTGAAAACACCAGTAAATCCGCGAATTCCGTTGATATAGTGAGTCACATAAGAAACAGATCTAGTCTGGCCCGCATTTCTTTCAGAAAGATTCTCACTTGAACTTCGATCAAACTAGGGATTTCCTTCCTTCGGAAATACAGTCCTTTTTCGTGAAGCTAGAAATCTCATGCAGAATCAATTCTCAGCGCGATATTCCCGCGATCCCGTGAGAAATGTGAGTTAGAATCTTCAAGATGATTTGAGTAACTGCTAAGCTTGTGATTGATGTGTTCAATAAGGACAGTTTACAATGGATGAAGGTGCCTTTTATGTCACCGTGATCGGACAAATCAATCGTACGTTAAACATGTGACTCATTCGTTTTCTATTCGCATTAATGCACATTCAGATTCAGGCGCTGTGTGCCAATGACGTTCCAATTTTGCGAGTTTCTTCCATAATTCCGCATTGTCATTTCCCCATATTACGCAAAAACGAAATGGACTGTTTTCGCGTTTGGCATCATACAAAAATAAGGTATCTGCTTTCTCAACTTTTCGATTCATGCCTGGTGGAATTCTAGCGTCACTAAATAGTATTTTTGGTGTATTAGATTTCTCACTTGCAACAATCGCAATATGAAGCGGATGTGTTATATCCACACTAAACGCCAACTCACCTGCCTGCACCATACCTTTGGTGATTTTGATTGGCGTTTTGTGCTTCTCATATTGTAAGACATCCAACGTTACCGATATGGATTGATTTTCACTTCGATTTTTTTCTTTTAATAACGCCTCCCTGATATCAGGACTTTGTTGTACGATAAAATATGTCAGGCCGCCCATTATCAACACACCCAACAAAATAACTACTGTACTTTTTCGCATTAGACTCATATTTTTTATTCCAGGTTATGTATTCCCTTTTGTATCATACGCTTTTTTAAAGCGTCATGTAATAGAAATAATACTCGTCTTTAATTCGCGTATTTTATTGGGGTCAGTGCCCTTTAAAACTTTAAAAAAACAGATTGGGGTCAATCCTATTTCATTATTTCTATTTACAATTATCATAATCTCAACTCCTCGCCTCCCCTATTCGAATAATCCTTTCACTACACATCATTCACAAATCAAATTTAAAGGAATAAAAAAGGAGCACATAAGTTAACTAGATTCCATTTCCATGGAAAAAAATAGGTTAAAATCATTACTCAATAACTAAATACAAATTTAAAGAATCCTATACCCACTATACATTTAAATCTAACTCGAACCGCGATGATGAAAAAACGATAAGTGAGAAAATAATTATCATTTCTCAACTTATAAACGTAAAAAATATAAACAACACAAAATAGCAATTAAACTAATTGTTCGTAAAGAAAAGTGATTTTTTTCTGAAAGGGTATTATGAAAGCTATCAATAGTACGGCAGAAGCCTTGTAACTCATTGATTTAATGGGGTGGCTGACGGGGCTCGAACCCGCGACAACAGGAATCACAATCTTGTTTGATATATAGCCATCCGTTTATAATCAACAACTTACGTGACCTGCCAAATTAAAAATTGTTTATTATAGAAACAAATTAGCGCTGATTTCCACTAATTTGACACGTTTTCTGACACGGTATTTTTTGATCATTGACACGTGGAACATTGATGTTTCACGGCTATTTATCTATTACGAATTTTGACAGTAGAATCATATTGAATATTAACTTGCAAAATAACACTTGGTTATGGCGATCAAAAGTACCGGCATATATTGACCAATAACGCACCTATTCTATTTCATCATTGTTGCCCCCACTTCGTGACTCAAAATTTAAATCAAACTTGCCGAAGTGAATAAGCTAGACTCTTCATCAACCCAAAAATTGCCAAATGGTTTTATAAATGGGATGAAAGTGACAAAAGCCAATTATCTAAACCCCTCTTCATATTTTTTTTCGAAATAAAAATGGAAATTAATTTAAATTTTATGTATTGTGATAGTGAACAAAAATAATTTGCATCAGGGAGATTTACTAAAGCCAATATGATGAATATAAATACGAAATAAAACTGGCTCTGTTACAATTCATGTAGAAAACGTCCTTCGTTTTTCAAATTGGTATTCCATACCTTTTTGCTCGCCATTATTATTTTCACTATTTTTATTGAAGCATGTTTTTGCCTTCCCCCCATTATCTGTGTACTTACGCGATAATGTTGGAAATGGTTTGTTGTAGTAAATTGGTTTGGTTAATTATTTTTTGATGTGAAGGAATAGTAGGTGCAGCTGCTGAACAATAATGATGCAGTTGCGTGTAAAGTATAACGTTAGGGTTTATCACAATGATGAAAAAAATAGTATTTGGTATTTCAATTTGGTTAATTTCTTACGCCGTAGTGGCTGCAGATAGTTGGGAAGCAAAAGTTACAAGTGTTCGTACCTGCAAACACCCAACTACTAGTGCGACTCTAATTCAAATTGATTTCGATAAACAATATAATCCCGATCTGAAATACAGTATTGTACTTGCTGACAACGATTACTCAGCCACATTGTTCTCGCACTACATGTCAACAGCTCTCACCGGATATTCAACAGGTAATAAATTGAAAGTTTCGGGGGCTAATGCGTATAGTTACAGTTATTGTGATGGACAGAACAGTACACATTCAGCAGGCAGTGTCCATCTAGCATTAACAAAATAAAGACTATATTTTATCACTGCTGTCCCGTTAACTTGAAAAGCTCGGAAGGTTGGGTAGAAGAATGAAATCCTACATAAATTAAAGACGCCTAGCACTCGTTATATTTAAAATCAAAGGAGAAACACATGAAAAAAATATTAAAGACAATAGTATTTTCTACCATTTTTATTTCTTTGCATACATTGGCTTCCGACCATCAGGGTGTAATTACTGCCACACAAATTCATAGCGGCTTACCTAACAAAGTTTGTTTTTCTATCAAACCAGCTGTTGAAGGGGGAAACCCTTGGGTTTGCCTTATTGATACTACACCTCAGTATGACAAAATATATGCATTGCTCTTAACTAGTTATGCATCCAAAAAACAATGTATGTTTTCGTGGACAGAGAAAGATCCTCAAGGGAATCCAAACGTCAATGTTGTTACATGCTATTAATATTAGCTCAATTAAATAATAGAGAGCTCGGTAGATTAATGGGATGGACTCACTAACAAAACTGCTTCAAATGAGCCAAACTGAAAGTGAGTAAAACCAACAGCTCGGCAGGTCGGGTAGAAGAATGAAACCCAACATAATTTAAATCAACACCAAACAGTTGACAGTATTCACAACTAGCGTTGCAAAAAACGCAACCATTGCTAAACAATGCGGAGTTGATATTTCTCCTGTTTGAAAATTTAAATAAAGCGATAAAGCTAGAAAAAAATCGCTACAAACACCAGATAAAGTATTAACACAATAAGTAGTTAAACACTGAATTTAGAGAAGTGAAAAACAAGGAAAAATTATGTCAAAATATATTGCGTTAGGATTTATATTTGCCTTTTTGTTAATGGGATTTGTAACCAATGCAAATTCTGAAGCTAGATTTAGTTATCAAACATCCGGATTGTCTGTTATTGCAACTTGCACCAAGCTTGACTCAGAAACATGCTCTTTTGATTACGGTGATCCAAATGATAATTCATCCGGTACTTTCAATACATTTCATACTTATTCCACTCCTGGAACATATACAATAACGCTGACAAAAAGCTCATGTGATCCCAACATTCCTCAACAAACTGGTTGTTGGGAGACAAGCAGCAAACAAGTTACTGTAACAAGTTCAAGCTCCACTCCTGCTCCAGGAGTTGGAGACAATTATACTCTAGCACCGGGCATAACTGGTGAAGGCGTAACTTCAGTAATATTAGATTCAGGATTGGAGCCACTATTATTGAATTGTCAACCTGACTGCCCTCCCATTGAAAACAAAGAAATTGGTGCTAGTAGTGGAACTGTTGATGCAAGTACGAGCGATAATTATTTAGATGATAGTGACGAAAAACATGGTACGACCGTGACTAATAGACTATTAAGATACGCTCCAAAAACATCAGTCATAGCAATTGATATTGTCGATAGAGAGTATAACTATTCTACATCAACCTTTGATGCAGTTCCATCTGCTGAGAAAATTGAGGCAGCACTTAATTATATTTTTCAATTAAATGAAGAAGAACCTTGGCGGCAAATTGCGGTTGTTAATATTAGCTCAGCATTGGATACATTAGGTTGCGTAGGATCAGAACATGCTTCAATTATAACCTCAATTACAAATTTAACAAATAAAGGTATAAGTGTTGTAGCTGCTTCAGGCAATGAGGGTAGAACTCAAGGCCTGCCTTTTCCTGCTTGTATTGCCAATGTTATTAGTGTTGGGGCTAGTTATGAAGTCGGTCTACCAATAAGAGAATATACAGTGGGTAATATTCAACAATTAATGCGTGAATATACTAGTGATGTATATCCACCCAGTTATGTGTTTGAACCAATTGGATTCAATGATTATGCCTTCACAAATAAAGCTTATTGGTATAAAACTTTGAAATTGGACGGGAGCACAATTTGGAAATGTCGAGACTCAGGAGTTGTAGAAGGTGATGCGCGTTGCCACTCAAACATAGCCCCAGATATTGATATATTTGCACCAGGTTCCTCCACTTCTTTTTCTGCGCCAGTTGTCAGTGCTGCCATAGCACTACTAAAATCTACAAAAGAGTTTGCATCTGAATTGTTAGACTCGCAAATAATCACAAATCGAGTAACCGCAACTTCTTTAAATCACGTTTATAGAAAATTTGGCACAGGGACAAGAGACGGAAATCTTTACGCGAATTATACTCCTACACCCGATCCTGTGAATGGATACGGTACACCTTATTTATATAATATAATTGAAGGCGATATACATAGGTGGCTTAGGGGTTCATCATCTACAAATAGTGAAGGAAATTATTATTTCGCCACTGGACTATTAGAAGGTTTAGAAGTTAAGCGACCACCAGTTGATCACGCAACAGTTACTCAAACTTGTGATAGTAGTGATTGCCATTCAACTGTATCGGCAATCCATATTGCCTCTACTACTGAATGTGATGCTTGTCATTCTGTTGAAGAATGGTACCCAGCCTTAAAAGTAGATCACCAACAAGTCAATGGCGCTTGTGATAATTGTCATGCTAATGAAAATAACGAAAATCATATCCCTACCACAGATACATGCGAAGCTTGTCACTCTCCAATTCAATGGGTTCCGGAAATTACGGTTGACCATAACGAAGTCTTGGGAATATGTGAAACGTGTCATGAATATACATATCATATTCCAGCAGATGTTATCTGCAGTGATTGTCATTCTACTACTTCATGGCAAAATGCAAACGGAATTAGGCCACCACTAGTTAGTACAATAATAGTGACAACTATAATAACTCCTTTACTACTTAATTAGTTTTTTGACGACATTGTCCCTCAAACCACTAAAAAACAAATTAAAATATTTAATTTTAATAAGTGTTTTAGTATTTGGGGGATGTGGGGAAAAGGAAGAGAAAATTGATAGCCGTCTTTTCGGTAATTGGTCAACAACCTGCTCTATATATCCGGCGATTACAAACATAAATCAGGAAGAAATATACTCATTTCATGGCTATATTTTTCGAAAGGATAACACATTTTCTCGTTCTGGTGGGTTGTTTACTAACTCTCAATGTGATGATCATTATGATCCATTGGCAAAAGGAATATTGGCTGAAGACTTCGAAGGAAATTTCGTAATTAATCAAGTTTCAAAAGATCCAAATGCAAAGTCTGAATCTGGAACATTTACATTGTATTACGATTCAGGCAGAGTTGTGACACTTGAATATGTAATAAGTGGGACTAGATTAATTGAGCGATTCATTCGCTCAAACGATGAACACTCAAACCCTTCAAGTCAATGGAACCTATTAGAATTATCTAATATTTCTCATTAAGTACAAACATATATAATCAACGAATAAATATTCATTACGAACAAAGTGATTCTCTATTTCTGAAATATTTAATACATAAATTTTTGTTTGATAACTGATGCTTTATTTTAGTGGCTTACAAACACCAGCAAAAACTTCCTTTACCCAATCGTCTTTTGATTAGTGAAAGAGCTCAACGAAATGAATCAAATTTCAAAATACCATTTAATTGGGTAAATTAGTAATCAAATTATACTTTTTTGTTAATTTCACTACACAAATGATTCCAATGAAAATGTATTTGATGTTATCTTAGTTTCATCTGTAATGGTATTAATGCTCAACAATTCTATAAGCTCACTTTCTGGCAAATCTCCAAACTTGGAACGATAATCGGCGCTAGGTTTAAACCAAGCAATCTGATACATTCTTGAAGCTTTTCCGTACTTGATTTGTTCATCATATCGCCCAAAAGAATGGAATATTTTTCAAATGTGGTTAAATCTGCCATTAGCGGTAATTTTCATCCTATTGAGCTTTGCTGTAAATTCCGAAACTATTCATCATAATATTAGTTCGTTCAAAAAAGCTTAAAAAATAACTGCTATAATCTACAAAAATCATTAAACAAATTTTTTATTCGTGGTTGTGGATACGATAAAAAGCGAGTATTTAAAATCAATATCTGTGGACACATACCGCACAAAAATGAAAAGCAGCGAGTATAACAAAGGTCGAAAAAGTAGAAAATTTTTCAGATTGGATAAAATTTAGAGTGGTCAATGAAAAAGGCAAGCAGATCTACAGCCATCTAGAATTCATAAATGACGTACAAAGAATTCAATAAATTTTGTAAGTCACTACCCGCTACGTCATATGTCGTTCAATGGGGAAATTGTCATGTCTGGAAAGTTGGAGGAAAAGTTTTCGCAATTGGCGGTTGGGAACATGCAGATCAACCAGCATTTACATTCAAAACATCAGAAAATAATTTTCTTTTTTTAAACGAAATTCCCGGATATAGACCAGCCCCTTACCTTGCCTCACGCGGAATGAGCTGGATTCAACAATATGATGCTGAAGATAAAGAAGACAGCGATCTAAAATACTATATTAGCGAGTCCCATCGCATAGTATCTTTAGGTTTAACTAAGAAGAAACAAAAAGAGCTACGTCTAAATCAAGATTGACAATGAAATTGAAATTAATATACAAAATGATTTTCAAAGTATAAGGATTTGTTTTGTGGACAACGCGAATCAGAGCTTATCCTTATTTATCAGGTATTTAATATTTTGAAATTTAGCAAACAAGATATGCTTGATGAATGGGAAAAAGTAAATTGAAAAATACTTTGAGTGATTTTGGATCAGCGTTGTGCCCAAAGCGGGCGGTTAAAATAATCAAATGTGGAATAAAAGTGCGATAGGGGTCAATCCTATTTCATAACTTCAATTTACAATAATCATAATCTCAACTCCTCGCCTCCCCTATTCAAATAACCCTTTCACTACACATCATTCACAAATCAAATTTAAAGGGATAAAAAAGGAGCACATAAGTTAACTAGATTCCATTTCCATGGAAAAAAATAGGTTGAAATCATTACACAATAACTAAATACAAATTTAAAGAATCCTATACTCGCTATACATTTAAATCTAACTCGAACCGCGATGATGAAAAAACGATAAGTGTTAAAATAATTATCATTTCTCAGCTTATAAACGTAAAAAATATAAACAAAACATAATGGCAGTTAGACCAAAAGGTCATAAACTAAACTGATTTTTTTCTGAAAGGATATAATGAAAGCTATCAATAGTACGGCGGAAGCCTTGTAACTCATTGATTTAATGGGGTGGCTGACGGGGCTCGAACCCGCGACAACAGGAATCACAATCCTGGACTCTACCAACTGAGCTACAGCCACCATTGTTGATTTGTTTTCGACCTTTAAAGCAGCACAAATTTCTTAACCGCGAAAACGCGCAAATTATAGAGCCATATAATAAATTATACAAGGTAGTAATCTGAACAATAAAAACCCAAATTGGAACATTGCTTCCTTTGCTAACACGCCGTAAATTGTTTATTTTTAAGCAATTGATTTCTCTTCAAGATTAATTCACCATTGTTATTCAATCAAATTCTAATGACATTTTTAGGGGGGAGAACGATGCACATAACAATGGTTCACATTCATGTTAAGCCGGATTTTATTTCTCAATTCATCGAGGCTACTAAAGCAAATCATGCGGCGTCTATTCAGGAGCCAGGGAATTTTCGATTTGATTTTATGCAATCTAGCGATGACGCAAGCCGGTTTATTTTGTACGAATCCTATCAGAGTAAAGAAGATGCAGTTGCACACAAAAACACTTTGCACTATCAAACATGGCGAGAGACCGTGGCCGAATGGATGGCAAGCCCTCGAGAGGGGATTTCATATCAGGGGATTTGCCCATAATGAGCATACACAATGATTGATTTTACTATCACAAGATTACCTCAAATTCATTTTGGCAGAGGAAAAATTGCGACTGCCATTCCATTGGCTGCCAATTATGGTAAACGTTTACTGTTGGTGACGGGGAAACAAACGTTTGACACTGGTAATTTTAAGGATCAACTCCTTCAGCAATGTGAGCAACACCAGATGTTTTTGCTGCAGGTAAAAATAGAGTCTGAACCTTCGCCAAAATTGATTGATGAAATCGTAACCCAGTACAAATCTGAAAAGATTGATGTTGTACTCGGTATTGGTGGTGGTAGTGCACTGGACGCAGCAAAAGCAATTGCAGGATTACTAAAACTTGATAATTCTGTCATGGATTTTCTCGAAGGAGTCGGACCAGAATTAACATATAACGGCCCAAGTATTCCATTCATTGCCGCGCCAACCACTGCCGGTACCGGCAGTGAAGCCACAAAAAATTCGGTGCTGAGCCATATCGCCAACGATGGCTTTAAGAAATCATTTCGTGATGAAAAATTAGTAGCGCAACACGCTATTATCGATCCTGCATTATTGGAGAGCTGCCCAGTCGACATCATAGCGGCAAATGGCATGGATGCATTGACGCAGCTCATTGAGTCATATGTTTCCATTAAGGCAAATGTTTTTACCGACAGCTTAGCATTGCCCGCAATTGAATTGGTAAGAGACTCTCTATTGACATGGTACGAGGATGGACAATTCGCAAAAACTGCTCAGGATAACATGGCATACGCTGCCATGATATCAGGCATTACATTGGCGCAAGTGGGCTTAGGATCCGTTCATGGTCTCGCCTCGCCCATCGGTGCTTTTTTTGAAATACCGCATGGCGTTGTCTGCGGTACATTATTAAGCTCAGCAACTAAAATAAATATTGATGCAATGTTAGAGAGGGATCCAAGCAATCCTGCTTTGACAAAATATGCCAATTTAGCAAACATTCTATGTCAAAAAGAGTTTTCAGATCGCTCTAAGGCATTTCAAGAACTGATAGCAATGCTAGAAAGTTGGACGCATAAATTGCAGCTAAAGCGTCTAAACGAATATCAAATATCTGAAGAAGACTTGGATAAAATAACGAAAAATTCCCGTGGAAGTAGCATGAAAACCAATCCTATTGTGCTAACGGACGAAGAAATCAAAACTATTTTGAAATTACGTTTTTAGATGATGAGGCTGTTGCTAAAAAAAGTAGCTTCCTTGCTGGCAAATGATTCTGACATTATTACCTGATCCTAGCCCATATTTCTCACAGGGTTCGCGGATTCTCACGATCCTGTGAGAAATACGGGCTAGACCAATTGATTTGAAATAAATTTATCTACTGTCCTACGTGTTATTGTTATTTAGAAAAATATGACGCCCGATTTTTGCACTTACGGACATAGAACCTGCCCAATGAGGCTCACTAATATAACTGGAATAATAATGTAACGCACCTCGGGTAATATCCCATGCATCGTTTGAAATTGCTTGAAACAAATAATACTTTTTATAAATAAAGTCCGCTAATGTTGTTGCTTGTTGCCAAGCTTTTCGATCTCTAGGTCGATCACTTTTTCCATCATGTGTCCAACTAAATTGGCGACGTTGCCATACAACTTCACAGACAGAATTGGGATATTTTTTACTTTTCACTCGATTCATCGTCACAGCCGCAACAGCAAACTGCCCTTCCATCGACTCACCTCTAGACTCAAAATAAATATTTTGCGCTAAACATTTAATTTGTTTTACATCATCCTTTGCCTTGTCCGCATAAGCAGTAGCAGTTACTGCCAGTAACATGAAAAATTGTATAATTGATTTAATAAATTTCATATTGTCTCACCATTTAATTTCTTATCATTCAAGTTTTATATGTATAGATCAATTAATCTAGGTGATGTAGTTTACCTAATCAGCGTGAAATAGCTAGCAGGAATAATGTGAACCCATTCACATAGGAAGCTATAACCAGTTCCGCAAAATAAATCGAAATAAATTATAGCGATAAGAGTGTTAAACCCGTCACAAGTCACCCTCGATAAATAAAACGTGTTGAAACCAAACGCTAACATGACAGGGAGAAAAGAAAGAAAAATGAATTATATGGAATAAATATTTTGAGATTCGAAAATCAAAGATTATGTAAATTTGTCAAATGTGTCACATATTTGAATTAAAGCCATTACATTATTATTTTCAATAATGGAAAAAACACTACTCATTTAATTGCATAATACAAAAACCGTTACCAAACGGATCAGCACAAAATGCAATAGATCCCCAATCGCCATTTTTCTCACCCTCAACTTTTCCGCCGAGCTTTAGAATCTGCCCAATACATTTTGTTATATCATCAACTGATATATCAAGATGCACCGGCGTCCAATGTCGATCAAAGTTTCTGACGGCCTCTCCTTCAATGAGAGGATTCGATCCCTGAGATTTTTCGCCTAAATAAATTGTTTGGCCATTTGCTGATAATTGGACATACTCATCATTTTCGTTTACAAATTCAAATCCCAACGCTTGAGTATAAAACGGAATAGCCACTTGCTTGCTTGATACATCAATACAAATTGAAATTTTCAATAAACTTATCTCCTTAAATAAGAGCTTCAGAATTTTTCATTTAATTCATCTAACGCATGAAAAATTAATTTCGGTGTTTTCCCTGGCGATGGTACAACGGCCATTCTCCCGAGTAATGGCACGTCAATTCCTTGTTCACTTAACATACCTTGCATGATAATTTGAATGATATCAGCATGAGGACCAGTTACCATTGGTTTGGGCCCACCGGATGCAAATTCTCTGAGCTCAGCACTTGCACGAAACATTGCCATTTTACATGCTTCACGATCAGCAGTTGCTTTACGAGAACAGGTTGAAAAAGTACCAAAGCTTGATACTTGATATTTTTTTCCACCCAAAAGTGTTTCAGTTAAATCCGCGACTAAGGCACGCAATCTTTTGTCGTTTTTACGAATACTTATTTTGCTCAAATCAAGTTACCTGCAATAATTAAATAAATCATTGTTAATCTAAATTACAAATTCTTTTCATTTTATCAATAACGAGCAACAGATTTCAAAACATCTTAACATTGAGGACGTTTAAACTTGGCCCGTGCTCGCTCAACTTTATCCCCTATTACACATCCTTCAACATGATCATTCACAAGCCCCATTGCCTGCATAAATGCATATACCGTTGTTGGACCCACAAATTTCCAACCCATTTTTTTTAAATCTTTTGATAACGTTATTGAAACTTCAGAAGTGGAAGCGGTTTGTGGTTTCGCTAGCTTTTTCTTATCAGGTTCGTATTGCCAAATAAATGCCGCAAATGATCCTTGCTCTTTTACTAGTTTTTGTACTTGTTTTGCATTATTAATGACTGCTTCAATTTTACCGCGATGTCGAACGATGCCTTCATTTTTTAACAAGCGCGTAACATCTCGTTGGGTGAAACGTGAAACCTTGTTAAAATCAAAATGATGAAAAGCCTCTCTAAAATTTTCTCGTTTTGCAAGTATCGTGCGCCAACTTAAGCCTGATTGAAAACTCTCAAGGCAGAGTTTTTCATATAATCGAATATCATCGCTGACAGGATATCCCCATTCCTTATCATGATAAGCGAGAAATTCCGGTGCTGCCTCACTCCAGCGACATCGTGATTTTCCATCGACTCCCACTATGGTGTCACTCATATATTATCCTCTGAAACGCGTTTTTAATTTCTATTTATATTACCCAAGTAAAAATTCCAGTCTCTCATCCGTTTTGGCCGGTGATAATTCGATAATTTCTGCTGTAACAATATCGTTAGCGACAAATGGATCTTGATTCACTCTATTTTGCAGATCTGATAATGAAATGTTGTGCGCTAGAACACCACCACCTAATTTTGGTTGTAAACTTCCCACTAGAAGGAATATATCATCTTCAAACCCACATTTTATCCAAGCGTTATGATCTTCCATAAACTCTCCCGCTTGTGCTTTATTTTCCGAAAATTTTAGCAAAACAATAAACATGACATTCCTCCCCTTTCTGGTTAATGGTTTTCATAGGTATCTAACCAATCACACATTTGTTTGACTTCGTGTCTGATAAACTTATCATCGTGAAATGCATTGGCTAGTGTCGCAATCCCTTGACTACGCGCCAAGAGATGCATTGCCATTTCATCCGCATCAGCACCATACCCCATTAAGGTAAATTGCTTCACTAACCAATTTCGAAACAGTGACAATAACTTATTTGCCTCGTTTTTCGAAGCATGATTTAATTTCGCAAGCTCAGTACTTAATGTTCCCACCGGACATCCAAAACGTTTGATCTTAGTTCGGTTAGTGATCAGAATATTGATAAAATGTTTAATACGATCTTTGGGATTTTTTCCATCGTTCTCCCATTTATCCAACATTTTTTGAGTTCGTTCGATGCGCAGTTTTATCACTGCTTTCAGGATTTCATCTTTGGTTTTGAAATGGTAATAGAAATTCCCTCTGGATATTTTTACTTCTTCTGCGATTTTCGCGAATGATGTTTTTTCATAACCATTCATATAAAACAACCGATCTGCTACTTCTACGATGAAATCTTTTGTTGGCTTGGTACTCACTGTAGATATCTCGAGATCATAAATCTTTTATCCTGCTTACAATCAAAGGGCCTGGAACATAATCCTTAGCATTGAATAATTTAGGACAATTGCCCTATTTTCATGTCAAATAATAGGACGATTGACCTATTCTGTCAAACACATACTGGCAAAATCTCAACATTGAGAAACTACATTTTAGATATAAGTGTGAAAAATAAATTTAATGAAAGGATTAAGCCCAGAAAAGATGTAACGTCCATACCCCTTCTAATCTAGGCTTGATAAAATATCGATAAACTAAAACTTGTCTATTTCTCCACTAAGTCCTTCAGTGCTTTATTCATTGCATTTAACATTGTCGGAACACCCTCTTCCATTTGTCCACAAAAAATCGGCGCAAGTAATCCCTCGAATGCTTCGGTATGTATCAAACGGGTGCCTGTATTGGTTTCTTCTAATTTAATAATTTTGTAATTGGTAAAGATAAAATCCGCCAACATATTCGCTCGCCAGCGCAACAGTTTTGATTCTTCTAAATCTGTAATGATGGGAGTGTAAATTGGCCCTGCCTCCCCTTCTTCTTTACCAATCATAGCAATGTTTAGCTCAGACCCTAGTGTTGCCGTTCCATTAGAATCTTTAATTATTGGGCTCCAGGTTTTCCAGTTATTGATGTCTGCTATAATCGGCCAAATTTTCGAAGGTGGTGCTGAAATTTCAATTTCTGTTTTAATTTCTTGTAATTCGTTACCCGCAACTGCAAGATAAATTATTCCAGCGCATGCCAATGCAACAAATACCAGTAGATATTTTTTCATTTCTCTTTTCGCTCTATCGTTAATTAAATAAAATTGGAATCAGATTCACTTATATACCCGTAGCATTATGCACAGTATGACTATGCACCAAAGAACAAACATATATTATTAAAAGTTATGTCTTTGAGTTTTAAATTTTTTTCGCCACCACCGAAAATATATGCCATTGATGTGGCGAACAATCTGCACTATTACCTGATGATTTATGTTCCGTAAAACGGATTATTTCATAATATCCATCAAAAATTGATTTTATTTCTTCTTCATAAAAAACCAAAATATCCGGCCAATAGGCTTCCTTATCATAGCTTGGGCCAGCCATTGTATCCTCTGGCCCTAAAAAAGAACCACAAAAAATACCATCGGGATAGAGACATTCATGAATGTTTTTAAAAACATTTTCAAAATCCTTTTCTGGACAGAAAAATAAACTTGCATCAGCTAACACTAACGATGCTCTTGGATATTCAAATGAATTAAAACTGTCCTGGGATAGGATGACTTTTTTATTTCTTTTAAATCGACTATTACATATCGATATTGATTCATTTTCCAAATCAAATCCATAAACGGTAAATCCTTTTGAGAGCAAATAGGCGATGTCTGATCCTGCACCACATCCGCAATCTATTGCTATTTTTGGTTCCTTTGTTAATGTAAGTGCACTCTCCAAATCTGATCGGACATTACGATTTTTTGTTGAATCATAATATTGTTTAATTTTGTCTGATGTCATTTTTTTGAGTTAATCTATATATTCTAATATCCAATATGATAGAAAGGAATATCAAAAATATTGTTTGATGATATCAATTTAATACAATTTGTTTTGGAAATATGGCGCGCCCGGAGAGATTCGAACTCCCGACCAACTGGTTCGAAGCCAGTTACTCTATCCAGCTGAGCTACGGGCGCCTATAGAGATGAAGCCGGCATTATAACCTGTTCAATCTGAAAACCGAAGCCAATTTTCCACTGAATTCAGCGTATAATTTTTGCAATATTGATCAAATAACATGTAGAACGTCTCTATTTCAAAATTGTTTGATAACAAATTGTCCAACAAATCCTGCTTTATTTGAATACCACAACCCAGGCTATCTAAATTCGAGCATAGGTTTTTATGCATGCTTTGCCGTGAAACGATTATTCTTAAACCAGTAAAAAAACGATTCTCAATTGAATCTCCCGTATTATTCCCATTATCAATTTGGGGAGTCAATACTTTACCTGTTCGCATAAGATAGCGAATTGCATATTGTTTGTAGAAATTTAATTTTTCATCATTGGTTTTTAATTCACGCCATATAATCCTCAATACAATACTTTCAAAAAATTGATCGCGTTTAAATTCATCTTCCAATACGTGCTCATCAACTAATGGTATCAATGGAAGTTGCGATATTAATTCATCAACAAACAATCCATTGCTTAGCATAGGCTGTGCGGTTACAGGTGTTGTATTGATGCCACAACTGGGGGAACGTGATTTAAATACACCTGCAACGATATCTTCATTCGTTCGACATACCTGCAACGCAAAATCGTGTAATGCAACACTATAATCTGTTTTTGAACTTTGAATACCTTTTGCTCTAATTTTGCCATTATCCAACTGCAAGTGTATTGGTGGCCTCGGCACAGATAAGCCAATTCCAATTTCCGGACATATCCGAAGTATTTCAAATTTTTGTGATAAACTTTTAATAACGGCATTGTTAGATTTGCTCGCGCCATCGTAGCGAACATTATCCCCTAACAAGCAGGCACTAACGGCAATTTTTAATTTGGTTTCCACCTTAACTCACCAGGATAATATATGAATCAGTTAAATTGCGTATTTCTTGATAGCGGCAGCACAGACAACGATGACCTCGATTTTTCAAACATTCAATCATTATGTCAATGGACGACATATGATTATACACAAGAAAGGCAAACCGCTGAAAGAATCGCAACTGCTGATATTGTGATTAGTAATAAAGTGTATTTAGGGAAAACCGAATTACAAAAAGCAGAGAACTTAAAATTAATCTGTGTTGCTGCCACTGGGACAAATAATGTTGACTTGGACTACACAAATAAGAAAAACATTCCAGTTGCAAATGTAAGAGCATATGCAACACCATCGGTAACACAACATGTTTTTAGCCTAATGCTGATGTTACATACCCATATGCATGATTTTGCCGGCGCCGTCAAACAAGGGGCATGGAATAAAGCGAAACACTTTTGTTTGTTAGATTATCCAATAACTGAATTGCAAGGTAAAACAATAGGTATAATCGGCTATGGCGAGTTGGGAAAATCTGTTGCAAGCGTTGCCACTGCGTTCGGTATGAAAGTAATTATTGCAGAATCTACAGTTCATCCCAACATGAATGGCAGAGTTCCACTAGAAGAATTATTTTCAACTGCGGATGTCATTAGCTTGCATTGCCCACTGACGGAAGACACAAAAGAGATCATTAATAAAAACACACTATCGTTAATGAAGTCCTCTGCAATTTTAATTAATACCGCTAGAGGTGGATTAGTGAATGAAACTGATCTATTAGTTGCACTGCAAAACAATGGAATTGCAGGTGCTGGTTTGGACGTGATAAGTAAGGAACCACCCGTTAACAACGTATTATTAAATGCTAACCTGGGTAACTTGATCGTAACGCCACACACCGCTTGGGCTAGCCGCGAATCCAGGCAACGTTTGGTTAATGAAATAGCGTTGAATATTGATGCTTTTTTAAAAGGCGAAAAAAGGAACATTGTCCATTTATAGCATTAAATGTGCATATATCAAAAGTTTATGGAACCGTTATCCATGACTTTTGAGAAACAATTTGAACATTAATTCGCTAATATCAATCATCGTTACCCTCATTGTATTAACTCCCATCTCTGGACGGTGTAATACAACTGATAAAATATCATCCTATACTCTACTTTTGTCATCAGAAAATGAACATAAAATTGCATACAGTAGCAAAGAGTTATATCAAAACATCGTAGAACCCTTTTTGAAAGTGCTTAAAGATAATGGCACTCCCATTGTTATGCAACCCATTTCACAAACTAATATATCAATGCATGTACAACCTTCTGATAAAAATTATTCTATAGATGTTTCGCTTGAATTAAAAATCAATAACCATTGCAAATCTGTGAATGGTAAATTAACAACTGACATCTTCCAGCTTTCTGCTCTTAATAAATTTCCAACAACTATTTCGAAATTGACCAAACAGTTGTTAATCTCCAACAAAGAGTCAGATTGTAAAAATTACAAAATGCAAGTCGTAATAAATGATGAAAATAATTTATTAGACATGAGTCGAGACTTGAAAAACAAAGGACATTTGCTCATTAGTTACTCTTTATTATCTTTGCATTTACAAAACTCGATTATTAAAGATGCGACGATCAAAAAATTAGTTGTCGAAGAATTGGAATATTTACTGCCTTTATTTGAATTAGATTACAAATCTATAGTGCAAGGACAACAACGCCCAGATAGATTAACGACACTCGCTTTAATTAGGTTAAAGGAACGGCTAGCGCGCTCTCTAACTCACAACGATAATTTTGCTAGTGATAAAATTGCACATGTACAGAAAAAACTAGATGAAATAAGAGTCTTTAAATTACTTTTATTTGCTAGACTTCGTGGTTCGTTCGTCCCTTATATTCAGCAAACATTATTTTCTCAAATTGTTAACCACATGAACTTCAACTCCGAACCCATTGATAAAAAGGTAATTGAAAATGTGTTAAACCAAGGAAGTGAACCATTCGTTGTACTAGAATATGCGCAAAACGGGTTAAATCTTGAAATGTTAATTAAACATAAAACACTAGGCTATCAATATCGAATAGATACAACAGGAACGCTCGTCTCAGTCGATTTTGTTGATGAAATTGAGAATTTATTATGAATAATGTTAGAAAAATATTGTTTTCTATCACTTTTTCCATTTTATTTTTATTTCAAAATGTAACCTTTGCAGCACTGCCTAAAATTGAAAAAAAGATTTACCAAGTCACAAAAAAATCGGAGTTCCATAACGAAAACTGGTTTCCCCTTTCAAAAAAAGATATGAAAGAAGCGGCAATTGATACAGCATTTGATAGCTTGACTCAATCTGGCTGGTTTCAATTTGACGAACTACAAAAAAATAATAATCCTTTGACAGGATTATTAACTGCAAAAGTCACATTGGTTGAGCCTGCAGAAATTGTCAAAATCACACTAAAGCTGAGTTTAAGTGATGATGCTAGTTATATCGCAACAGCTTCCACATCGGTCCGTGGATTGGAATTCCAAGGAATATATTATGCGTTTGAAAATATTGGTCGATTAGCAGCAGAAAGAATGAATGCCAAACTGACAGCATTGGAAATGCTGCGTGTCGTTAAACTTAGCCGAACAATTAAAACAACACCCTCACTGAATTCTGCCGAAACTGAATTAGCAAAATCACTGTACATTAAAGCCCAGGATTTGAAAGAACAATATAATTTTCGGGATTCAGCTGTATTATTTGAACAGCTTATAGCAATTGAGAATAATCATGCTAACGAATGGATAAACTTGGGAATTGATGAGCTAAAATATGGTTTGCCTTATTTTGAAGCAAATTATTGGCGAATAAAAGCTGGTAGCATGATGGCGAATTTGCATTACGAAAAAGTTGAAAAATATTGGAAAAAGGCCGAACAAGCATACAGGACAATTGTCGCAGAAAATATTGATAATGTAGAGCGTGTCACAACTGCGAGACGTGAAATCGACAATCTCAACCTCTCTCGCCGCCAACTGGTCATTGCTTATCAATACGATGTGCGCAACAATTTAAATATTTTTAAAATTGAGATTCAAAACAAAATAATGATGGGCCGTAAATTTCCAAACAAAAAACAGTTAAAGAAAATGCTTCAAAAGCTCAATTACACTATAGTAATTGACGAATATAACGAACAAAATTTAAAACATAAAATTATTTTACGGGAAACACGAAGCAATAAAAAATTTATACTAAACGCTGACAAGTTTCTAATTCAAATATTGCCCATGTAAATTCTCGTTATTCTGAAATAGCTACATTTATCGCTTCCTAACCAACGTTAGACCATCGCCTACCGCAATCATAGATAAATCAAACCGATCATCGCGATGAAGTTTTTTATTTAATTTTCGAATTGCATTCGTATCATCATCTTGTTTTTCCAAATCTGCGACATCGCCACCCCAAAAAACGTTGTCAATTAACAATACACCGCCCGGACGTAACAGGGACAAACAAGATTCAAAATAAAAGTCATAATTAACCTTGTCAGCATCGATAAATGCCATATCGTAGCTATTTTCACGATCAGGCAAAAATTCATTTAGTGTGTCGATAGCAGGGGCTAAATGTAATTGAATTTTGTTTTCCACTCCCCCTTCGATCCAATATTTTTTCCCTATGGATGTCCATTCTTCGCTGATGTCACAACAATCAATTTGTGCGCCGTCTTCAGTTGCTAATGCCATTACGAGTGCACTATATCCAGTGAATGTTCCGATTTCGATAATTTTTTTAGCGTTAATGAGTTTCACCAAAAATGCCATAAATTGACCTTGGTCAGGAGAAATCTGCATAATTGCCATTTCCTGGGTATCTGTTTCTTCCCGCAAGGCTTGTAGCGTTTTAGTTTCTCGTAAGGAGTTGTCTAAACAATATTGAAATAATGATTCATCATATGCTGTGAATGATTTTGCCATAGGATTTTCCTATCATATTTGGAAGACTTTTAAAAAATTAAATTTTGCTATGCACAAACTCAGCAATACAATCTACTGCTGAATTTATTTGTTCAAATGTAACATAAGGTGCAGGCCCCAATCTAATGTATTCTCCTCTGACATCTGAAAAAATATTGTTCTGATAGAGATGATCTGCCAAACTTTTAGCATATGGTGTTTTCAATGCTAAAAAACCAGCAATATTTGTCAGACTGACACTGTTATCCCGACTGATTATTGTAGGATCAAAATCCTTATTATCAATACACGTTATTAAAAAATCCATTTGTTCTTGACTAATGTCGCGCAGCTTTTCTGGCGTTAAGTTTTGCTTTTGAAAAAACTCTGCCACAGCCACCGCTCGATACGCAGATACCGGATCAAAGGTTGCACCGGCAAAACGATCATGTGTTTTATCATATTCCACTTTTTGATTTATCTCGTCCAGATGAGAAAAATCCGCAAACCAACCAGTAATCACTGGTCGCATTTGCGTATGTTTGGGAAATCGTAAAAAACCAACCCCTTCGCCAAATTGACAATATTTATAACCACCACCAATAATAAACGCTGATTCCAAATGACTATTTGAAACTGAAAAAGGGACAACATTTAATTGATGATAAACATCGATCAATAACTCAGTGTTATTTTTTTCACAGGCTTGCATTAGCTCACTCATACCCGAAAGTATTTGTGCATTTTGAAAAAAAACCGAAGATACCAATACGGCAGCCGTTTTTGTTGATAGGGAATCTATGATTTGTGAAACAACATTTTCAGTTGGATAACTTGGAACTGGAATCACCTCAATGGATTCCTCCTCTAAGCGAGAGAGTTGGCGTCGAATCGTGTGAAATTCACCGTCGGTGGTTACAATCTGTGGTTTATTTTTTAGCGGTAATGCGGATAAAAATCTTACCAATAAGTCATGGGTATTTTGACCAATAGATACATAACCATTATTATCATCTAATAAGGCTAAATAAGTTTGTCGAAGTGAGTCCAACTTTTTAAACACCAGGGGCCATTTGTTATCAACATATTTGGCAGCATCTTCCCATGCTTCGTTTTGACCATCCAAGCTGCAGTCTGGCCAAGCTTGATGTGAATGTCCGGTTAATAAAATGCGTTTATCCACAGAAAATCGTGAATAAAAAGGTGCTAAGGATTCTGGTGATATTTTAGAAATCATGGTTGAGTCAGTCATAACTCAGATCGAATTTCCCATAGCGCAGGAAACAAGGGAGAAAAAATTGTCGTTTTTAAATACTCCATGCCGGCAGATCCGCCGGTGCCCTGTTTTATTCCAATGGTACGTTCAACCATTTTAACATGGCGATATCGCCACTCTTGTAATCCTTCGTCCACATCTACCAATAACTCACACATTTCTGTAAAACTATTGCGCTGACGATAAATTTGAATTAACTGGATTTTTAATTCATCTGTAACAATACTTTCCGATTGAAAATTTCGCTTAATTAGTGCATCTGGAATTTGATATCCACTTTCATTTAAATAAATTAAAAAATTATCCCATAAGCTAGGAGACTGCTGTAAGTCACTTAAAACTTGATACTCATTATCATCGGGGGTAAATCGAGCCAATTGTTTTTCATTGCGTTTACCAAGCATGATTTCAACTTTTCGAAACTGAATTGATTGAAAGCCACTGGATGTTTCCAAGCGATCCCGAAACGCATTGAATGCTACTGGTGTCATGGTTTCTAATATATCAGTTTGTGCTACCAAGGTTTTCAATATTGATCGAATACGTTTTAAACCATGAAATACATCCGCTTGATTTTTTTCAACTAATGCTTTTTGAATAAAAGACAACTCATGAATAAATTGTTTAAACCACAATTCGTAGACTTGATGAATAACGATGAATAGCATTTCGTCATGCTCAGGCCCATCGGAAAGCGGTTTTTGCAATGCTAATAATTGTTCAAGATTAAGATATTTCTGATATGTCAGTGGCACGTTTTAATTTTCCTCTGTTGTAAATACCCAAGATATTTTGACATTGGGTATAACAGTAAGCACAAGTAACAATACGATCTTACTTGTGCACTTCTATAAAATATAGTTGGAAAAAAAACGATTTAACAGACTGAATTAATTAATAATAAATAACCAGCTGGATGTGAGGTGACATTCATCGCAAAACCCACTGGAATCAATGTGATCAATGCCCTTGCCTTTTACACGAATGTTGTTATGGCAATCAAAACAAATTCCAAACACTTCATCATGGTTAACCTCTCGAATTGGTAACCATTGATCCACGCTGTGATGACACCCTAAACAGTTATTTGACGTTGGTATATGGCTTCGTGGCCGAAATTGTATTGTTCTGTTGTGACAATCGATGCATACACCTAGCGCGTCATTATGCTCAATGGGGGTTGCAGGCAACCAGTTTGAAATAAGATGGCATGCAGCACAGCGATCGGTGGAAACAACATGCCCTTCGGGTTTTCCAGATAGAGTCGTGTTATCGTGGCAATCAACACACAATGTCACTATTCCAATATGTTCAAATGCGCTATTACCTGGTACTTTTAAAGCAGGACTCCAATTTTGAAAAAAGATTAAATGACATAAATTGCAATCTACGTCAGTGATAATATGCTCAAGTCCTTTTCCAACTGCAATAACACCATTATGACATTGTCCGCATTGCCAAGGGCGAGCATTTATACCATGGGAATGATTGATATTGTTACTGATACGATTTGTGAACGCCGTTGTTAGGTGGCAATCCCGACAATCATCATAAACCAGAATGTGGTTTTCTCTTTTACCTTTGGCGATAACACCATTGTGACAATCCGCACAGAACAATCCAGGCGACTCATGCGGTGTAATTACGACAGTATCCGCATTGCTATTTCCATCAACATCACTCACGACAAGCGATACGACATAATGGCCAAATTTATCAAACGTAAGTTCTGGTGAAACAGTATCACCGTCAACTAAATTTGCACTGGCGTTTCTTGGTTTGCTGAGAATTTCCCAAGCGTAACTTAACGTATCATTTTCAAAATCACTTGATCCACTGCCATCCAATAATACTGACGTTACGTTAGTAAACAATGCTATGTCATTTCCTGCTTCTGCAATGGGTAACGTGCTACTGAGTCGGGCCGGTGCTTCCGCATTAAAAATTAAGGTCGCTGGACGACTTTGTTTAATACCATCATCAACAATCAAATGCACAATATACGGCCCGTGCTTATCTATTTCAAAACTAGGATTTACAATTGTTTCACTATTAAGTTCGGCTAGACTATTTTCGGGCTTGGAAACGAGTTGCCAATGATAAAACACTGTACTGTTTTCTGGATCGCTAGATTCAATTGCATTTAGTTCAATCAAATCACCAATTTGTGCTTTATTATCGTTATTGCCTATGGATTTGGCGACTGCAATGGGTGGGTCATTTGATGTAAAAATATTTAGGAAGTCTGCTTTGCTACTTTGATCACCGTCGGATACCACCAACTTTACAACATAGGTACCATCTCTATCGACAATTAAGCTGGGTGATACCGTGTTTGGATCACGCAATGTTGCATTACTGTTTTCTGGTTGTTGTGTTATTTCCCAAGAATACGACAAACTGTCGCCATCAACATCGGAGGAATTACTTCCATCTAAACGGATTTCTTGTCCAAAACTCGCGGATATATCTTGCCCGACATTTGCAGTTGGCGGATGGTTGGTTTCGTGAAAGCAACCTAGCAAAATAAAACTCAGACTGATCAAAGTTAAGTTTACTACGGCAATCGATTTAAGTTTTAAAAACACAATGTCTCCCCGACATAAGACGATTGTTTCATTTCGGGATTACGATTCCCGATATTTTATTCAAAATAGATTTTTTTGTAATTCAAATTATATAGAAAATAAATCTAAAATTTGACGAATAAATATGCACTTACAGTATGAAATCTTGCTTTAATTGACTAACAAACTTGATTTATAAATGAACTTTTTTCGATTTAACTGTTTTTTTTTGACCGTTTTATACTTGGACATAATGTTCAGTTCAATTTTTTAATTTGATTAGCGCGTGACGGATTTTGTTCCACTCCATGCGTTTTTAAGTTTAACTTAAATATTCTAAAAACCGGCTGATATTCAAGCGAATATACCTTAATCAATTACTGACAATCAAAACCGAATCTAGTAAGAAATCGCTAAAATCAGTAAATCGAATAATCATCATCAATTGGGCATAAACATTGAAAATCGACTTGGAGTTTGATGTACCTTACACCAAAATTAAGTCATTTTAGACTCACCTTGCAATGACTAAGAAAGAATCTTGGATATACCCGAGAGAGATAGATTAGGTGGTAATTACAACCACTCAATCAAATTCCCGGATAACACTGTTTAACCGACATTACACCCTTGTCTCGAATGGCTTTATATTTTTTATAAAAAGCGCGATCAATTCTTTTTAATTTTCCAGAAATTTTTTGTTTGCGGTAACGGGTATATTGGCGCGGACCGCCGTTGTATCCAGAATAGGTAGCCCTTGCTAAATTTTCAATTTTTCCGGTTTTTATATGCTCTTTATTTTTTAATACATATTTTGTTAAATAGTGAATGAGTATTTCAGCCCCAGCATTTGCATTGTAAACAATATCCCATTTGATTTTATGTAAATTATAAAATCCACGCCAAACACGAGGATTGATCTGCATTAATCCTAAATCGCCGGAATAAGAACGTAAGGGCCGGCGAAAGCCTTTTATATTTGAGAATTGCTTCCAACAACTTTCTTGCCAAGCTGCAGCATAAACTAAGTTTTTATATAATTTCTGGAAGCGTTTATTTAATTTTTTCTTTTTTAATTGTGCGTGTGCAACTACAGTCAATACTGTTTTTACCATGGGTAAATATCGATTCATCTCATGCTTGCGAGGCACCCAATTATTCAATTTTTTCTCAACATTTCTTGGTATAGATATGGCTTTATCTGCTTTCGCACGCGTAATGAAATAATCTATCCAGTCAGGCGCAATTTCACCTTGGACATCTTGAATGGATTTTTGTAATCCAAACATTTGCCTCAACACCGGATCCACTTTCTCATCTCGTTGAATAGGATCGATATTTGGATCATCATTTAACATTCTTGCTAAGCGGTGTAGTCCTTCAATTGAAATTTCCAAGCCTAACTCTGGCCCAACTAAATCGATTGATGTCAGTGCGTCATTTGCTGTGACAAAAGAAAGAATATGCAATGCTAATGCTTGATCTTCGTATCGACTAGCGATGTCTTGAATGAGAGGAGATAAGCTTTTCCAGGTTGAAATAAACAATTTTCTTACAGGATTCTTACCCGCATTATCTGGATCACTAAGAATTTCTACAATTTTATAACGCGCGTCAAACAAAATATTAAACAACACCGTTTTTTGTTGCTCTGGTAAAGAAGGTTTTAAAAATTGTTTTATGGAAAATGTAATGAAAGCATCAATCGCATCCAATTTTTTTTCTAACAGTTCTAATTCTACTGGCGTAAATTGTTTAACAGGAACCGGGGCAACTGGCACAAGAGGCGGCAAATTTGCCACTATGTTAACACTGACTGCTGAAGCCAATAAGCGAACATCTCTGACGCGAATAGATTGTATTGATTGCTGAATGAGGTCTGCCTTATTCTTCGCAACGACAAGTGGGATAATTTGTTTAATATTATTAATCGGTTCATTGAGATCAATGTTTAAAGCGTTTAATTTTGGAAACAATTGTGATCGAAAGCTTTGCCACACTGCATCGCCTAATTCGTCCTTTTTACCCTGCGATGTCAATACTTCAGATTTACGCACCACAATACGAATGTTTTTTCCACCTGGGCTAATTTTCACATCATGGTAGAGATCTAAATATCCATTCCAATTAACAAGAAAAAAGCACTGTCGATTACCAACCGGTTGTCCGATTTTCACACGTGCTTTTACCCGCACTTTTAAGCTACGTTTTGACGTACTAACTTTAGGATTAGCCAATTCGGTAAAATGACAACCACTACCATCATCATTGACTCTTAAGGTTGATTTTTTTCCAGTAAAAATTTGCGCCTTTATCACTTGTTCAATAAAGTGATTTTCGAGTTTTAATGGAATTTGTAATTCTTTCGCGAATGAATTGTTGCTATATATAATTAAACCAACTAATAGGAAAGTATATAATTTCATGGGAATGGTTAGCGTGTTTGTTTTAGTGTTGTTTAAATACTCGTAGCGTTGTGGATTTAGGTGTATTTAATGTGTCAACATTTGTCCTCAACACGGCCCTACAACGCAGTATAGCCATTCTATACAAGGCGAAGCAACAAAGTTGAGGGCGAATAGGAGCACAGTAAAAAGGTCTAAATCCATGACGTAACGGGTATATATCCAAAATTAACAAAATAGCTACCTGGAATATTCAATATCCAACTCTCTTTTTACAAGCTTCCGAATAGAATAGGTAGATTTAGTTAACGCGAACAAATGATCAATAATAAATATTTGGAAAAACAAAATTTTTAATTTGGTTTATTGTTGTAAAATATCTCAATGTTGAAGTTAACGCAATATTAAACATAAAAAAACCCGAATGCATTTTATATTCATTCGGGTTTTCACTTTCAAACTCTCGCCTCAATTATACGTGCATTTTTTGCGATTCTTTTAATTTATATTTTGTCATCTTTCGTTGCTTGTTTATCTCATTTACATCCGAACCAATGTGGGTTTCTCCCCTTTGTTTTGACAATTGCATTTGTTTTTCACGTTCCATGAAGCGTTGTCGCTGCAACTCTGTGGTTTTACCAAAACAATGAGGACAACTCACGCCAGCTTTGTATCTATCACTCTGTTTATCTTCCTCGGTGATGGGTAATCGGCAAGCGTGGCATTGATCATATTCACCTTTTTCCAAAGCATGATTAACACTAACGCGATTATCAAATACAAAACACTCCCCATCCCACAGTGACTCAGTTTCTGAAATATCTTCTAGATATTGTAAAATTCCACCCTCTAGATGATAAACCTCATCAAATCCCTGCTGTTTAAGATAAGCAGTCGATTTTTCACATCGAATTCCGCCCGTACAAAACATGGCAACCTTTTTATGTTTTGCGGGATCAAGCTGTTTGCTAACATACTCCGGAAATTCTCGAAAACTGTTGGTGCGCGGATTTATAGCACGCTTAAACGTACCTATGTTTATCTCGTAATCGTTTCGTGTATCAATCACGGTAACGTCCGGATCGGAAATTAGGGTATTCCAATCCTTGGGTTTTACATAGGTCCCAACAACCTCTTTTGGATTTATGCCTTCAACTCCCATTGTGACGATTTCTTTTTTTAATTTTACTCGGGATCGATAAAACGGCATTTCATCATCATACGATATTTTAACCTTTAACTCTGCTAAGCGTTTATCATTTTTAAGCCAATTAATAAGTTCATCAATTGCCTTTTGATTTCCAGCAACAGTGCCATTTACACCCTCTCGGGCCAACAATAATGTGCCTCTGACATTTTGGGCCAACATAAACTCTAAAAGTGGTTTACGAAGTTCTTCAAAGTTTTCTAAATCGACAAAATGATACATTGCCGCAACAACGATTTTCGACATGCTATTTCCTTCTCTTTGCTAACCAGGGCGTAATCCTGGCGCTGAATGACAAACTAGTATGATAATGCCCAAGCTTAATACAGAGTAATATTTAACCTTTCAATGACTAGATCAAGAAAAATACTAACCCTCTATATCAAATTGAGTGCAGTTATTATAATACCACAAGCACTATATTGTTAATTAAACCAGCAATTTTTATGAAATTTATTCTTGCTATTTTAATAGCGGACTATCTTTAGGCAGTTGTTTTGAATACCAAATCGCCAACTTGTGTCGCATGGATTTTTGTGAAACCTGATCTTCAGGCAAGGGCTGTATTTTTTTATCATGCACCAGTAGCCGATAAATGTATTCAATCTTTTCTTTTGCAGAATCCGTTGGCTCAAATTCTACCGCTCCCCGCTCTTCGCCATATTTTACACCAGCGGTAATTGCGCCTTTAATGAGTTCTGCTTCATTCTTTAATTTTTTCAATTAATGACTCCCTTTAAAATGTATATAACAGCCATGTATTTCACTTTACTGTTTATCAAAACCTCAGATTTGGTTATTAAAGCAACCGTCTGTATATATAACAACTTTTATAAAAATTTTTCTTGCATGTATAGATAATACTGGTGAAAATCTGCGATTCAAAATATTTTCATTTATCTGAATTTTATATTGTTGAGGCGAAAACCAAAAATGGATGATTTGTTAAAACACGGTGGGAATGCAATTGCAATATTGGGTATAACGATTTGCGCAATAACAGGATTAGCTCGCTTATTTGGTGCGTATTACTTATTTGGATTTCAAACAATCACGCTGTTTGATGCGGGTACAACATTATTAATTGCTGCGTGTGTTATTAAGCTTCAACAATTACTTTCACAAAAATCAACAAAATTACCTGAGTAATTTACAACAGCTTTTATGCTTAAATTAATTCTTATACCACATGGAAACTGATTTGCTCAAGAATCAGCTTCCATTATGGATAATTAGCGCTATTAATCATCATCCCAATTCGCTAAACCGGGAATCCGAATATCGCGCTCATTAAACGCAGCATTAGCTGCATTTTGATGACATGCTGCACAATCAGTGTAACTTTTCACTTTCGCATTTGGCCCTACAGTGGATCTTGGCACTTCATCGTGTTCACGCATGAATTTTCTTGAATCCGTAATGCGAAGTGTTTTTGAATTTTCCCACGTTCGCCATCGACCCGCATTATTTAACAAATACTGACTAATTTGTTTCAATGGATCCGCATCAAGTTCTGCGTTATCACCATAGTGATCTTCCAATCGAGACATTATTTTTTGCCAAGTATCGGATGACATAAATTTTGCAGGAAAAGCGACGTGACAACTACCACATTCATTTTTGTAAAGTTGATAACTTTGTCGGTCCTGAGTATTTTGAAAAAAATTAAATCCTTTTTCAAAATCATCATCATCGGCATAGAGTATTGTATGGTTAAAAACGCCAAAAATAATTCCACCGGCTAAAAACATATATTTCATTTGTTTCTTCATTTGCTTATCTCCTAAGCTTGATTTTTGGGTTTGGGTAATCGCATGGAACTGTCTTCAAAGGTTCCAAATTTTGCATCAAAGTGGCAGGCTTCACACATTCCATAATTATTTTCGAGGTCGGCTTCCCATACACTTTGTTTAATGTCTTGATGCCGGTTTTTCCAATAAAATGTTTTTGTGATTTTTAATGGAACATCTGTTTTTGGCGTACTTTTATCGATAAACCAGGCTGCTTCAGTTTGGTGTTGTTCTGCAGAATTGTTTATGGCGTATTTTGATAACACAATGACATCTTCATTTTCTAAATCCAATTCTTCACCAAAGTGATCATTTTGTTTTTCCAGTAATGTTTTCCAGGACCGAGCTGGCAACAAAGACGGATGATAATCCAAATGACATTCGCCACAAGCCATCTTCCATTGTTGTGACATTTCTAACCGCATTCCACCATAAGGCATATATGGATTATCTTCGGTTTGGTAAAAATATCCTTTTACATTGTTCGATACGAAAAACATAACAACAAAAACCATAAATAATGCTGTCTTCCATCTTAATTCGACTGACGGCGCACTATACCCGATTTTTTTATATCCAGTGATCATTGGCATTAATACGTTATTCTTAAACACCGTTGTTTCAACCAGCACACCCGTGATATGAATAACAACAATTGCTGTGGTGAACCAGGCAAACGTAAAATGCAAATTAGAAAAGAGTGATGCCTGTTGAAAGGAAAAAAAACTCGCAAACGGACCATAGTTTTCTTGGGCACCAAACACCAACAATCCAAAAATTGCGGTTAAACCACTGCCAAGAATGATTAAGAAAATCGCCCACCCTCCTGTCGGATTATGGCCAATATATTCTTTTTGAGATTTGTTATTTAAATTCTTAACATGATCGATCACTTTTGAGATCGGATAATAAAAATTCTTAAACCGAGCATGGTGAGTACCAACTAATCCCCAAATCAGTCGAAAAATTAATAACCCGGTAAACAAATATCCACTAACAACGTGAAAGTGTAAATAACGACTGTCGCCTTGGGTTATAAACGAAATGATAAACGAGGCAACGAATAACCAATGAAATAATCGTGTAGGGAGATCCCATACCTTAATGGGTTTTTTATCTGTATGAATTTGATGAGCTATATTGTGTGCCATAAATATCATCCAATTTATTTGAAATATAAATTCAATTGATATTTATTATCGGCTCAATACCTTACATTCAATTTTCGGAAACATTACCGTATGTTAATATTTTTTACATTTAAATTAACAAATGGGATTAAATTTGGGCAATAACCAATTATGGCTGTAATTGGTTTCAGTTATCTTCAAGTGAAGCCAATTTGGCCAATAAATTGAAGCTAGTCAGCTACATTAGTATAAGATCCAACTAGTGTTTAGTGTTATTAGTAATGATTACTCGGGCATTACTCTGTCACGAATCTCAAAGACATCTTCATCACTAACATGAATTTGTTTTGCAATTTCTCTAACAAAATACGCTTCATCACGATGTAATTGCTTATCAGCATATGCGATTTGCCATAGTAACTTTATAATTGATTTTTTATTTTCATAACTAAAGTTGGAATCAATAAGATTTGTGAATTGTTTTACATCTGAAGTTTGATCCAATTTTGATTCTGCAAGTTGAATGATTTCCTGTGTTTCATCCTCTCCTAATTCAAAAAACTGCTGCAACGATTTAACTAAACTTTCTTGCTCCATCTCTAAAATATCATCATCAATTCGAATCATCTCAATTAATAATGCGGCGGTGGCTTGTTCAATTTTAGCTAGATCCTCGTCATTAGCGGGCGAGAGATTTTTGTTAAAATAGGATGTTAGTGAGTCCTGTTCCATAATTTGAATTTCCTATATAAGAATTTTATATCATTAGTACAATGAAAAAAGGGAGAAATCTAATTCTCCCTTTACTAAACGAATTATGCTGTAAATTGAACTCAATTCACGCTGCTTTTTCTTCTGTAATCGTAGCGGTGTTTTCCGTCTCATCAGATTTATTGGCAGTATTAAAACCCAGTTTAGTATACAGTGCACAAAAACCAACAAGCCCTGTTGCTAAAGGTAACAACCCTACCCAACCCCAGTTAGTTTCTGGGCCCCAAAATACCATGCTGATAAACCCAAGACCAATAACTATACGAATAATACGATCATCTCGACCAACATTTATTTTCATATTTCATCTCCCGTGTTTGTATTATGACACTTCAAATTTTAGCAAATTAATTCCTAAGAGGTGCTTTCATCAACTCTTCTATTAATATATACCCATGTTAAGCGGAAAACAAAATCGCATTGAAGTCGATGCTTATTTCCTCAACGCATTTTAAGTTAGGACAAAGCATATTCATTATCCTGGTAATCGTCACTAATTAAGAATGGTTTGATTTGAACGAATCATCACCAATATTTTTTAAACAAACTTAATCTCATTTACGTTAATTTTTTTCTTGGGTTTATTACTTCAACCTTTGAAAAAAATAATCTAATATTTTTACTAAAATACAACACTGCAGCTAAACATTTTAATTTATTTATAGTCTATGACATTGGTTATTGAATTAGATCATCGGTGTTATAATTGCTAATAATATATAGTGTCTTTTTGCTAAGGTAGTTAATAGTTTTTATGCATATTCGATTAGGTAACAAGGAACGACCCTGCGTACGCTGTGGCTTTACAACTTTTTTTAGATTTAAACGTAAATGGTGGATGAGAGTTATATGGGGAAGTAAATTCTACTGTTGCGATACCTGTTCTGAAATGTATTACGTATTATTTAATACACAAAATGATCAGAGCAAACTCGAAAATAAATCTCCACATCACTCAAGTGGAGATAATATTAATGCAGATGTCCACTAATCGCGAATGAGGGAGAATAAAAATTAATGGTTATGTCCTCCTTCACCGTGAACATGACCATGTGCAATTTCTTCTTCACTTGCTTCACGAACATTTATGATTTCAAGATCAAACTCAAGCGTCTTTCCAGCAAAGGGATGGTTTGTGTCGACATCTAAGGTTTTTAATCCTACTTTTAACACGACAACATCTCGCTTGCCATCCTTAGTTTGAATTTGCACCACCATGCCAGGTTTGTATTTCGGTTTTTTTTTGCCTGGATTATAAATATGTTTCAACGAAATCCGGGTTTGCGCATCTTCCAAGCGAGGGCCGTAGGCTGCTTCAGGTTCCAGTGTGACAGAAAATGTATCACCACTTTCCTTACCTAACATGGCTTCTTCCAATCCCGGCAACATCGCATTATGACCATATAAATACACCATTGGTTGTCCCTTTGACAGAATTTTCAAGGTTTTCCTGACCTGGTTCACGCAAGTGATAATGGAAGCTAACGACTTTATCTTTATCTATCTTCATAACAAATTCTCATATGTAAATATGCAATTCTACCAGGATTATCCTAGAAAACGCAGTTGAACACGAATTTAGAGTATAAGGCAGCGCTGTTACACCCTGTAATTGCGGCATTAGCGCCTCCATACACGTCAAATTGATTCAGTGGTGGTTTTAAAAAAACTTAGGCCTTTGCTTACAAGAATGTAGGTAAGGAGCGTAAGCACAACTGTATACAGGCGGTAGAGTAATGCAAGAGTAATTACCGAGGAGCCGAAGCTTCACCCTTAGGTTACGCGCGTATTTTATTGAAAGCGCCACCGGATCAAAAGCATGTGCAATAAATTTTTTTCAACTGGGTTTTCTAGGATTATTTATTTGTATCAAAAGCAGAAAACATGGAGGAATGAATAAGGTCTTGGAGCGAAATGCGAAATAACTTTCATCGCATCTCACTCTTAAAAGTATAATGATTAACCTTACATAAGCTCGCAATACATATCAGACAATTGAGACTCTCCTGCACTGTTATAGGCAGAAACTTTAAAACAAGCTTCATCCCCAATTTTTATGTCAAAATCTATTCCAGCTTCAAATACAGTAATTGGTGAATCGGCATTAAAGTTTGAGTCATTTATCGAAATGGTTTGAATAGGTGAGTTACTAAAAGTTTGATTCTTTCCAAAATACACTTTGTAACCATTCACAACATCTTCGCTCGGATTGGGTGACCAAGCCAACTCTAAGGTTACGTCATTTACACACGCGCTACATGTAACCATTATATTAATAGTTGATATTGAAAAATCACCATCTTTGTCGGTGACACGGTAGTTAATTGAATCTGATCCAACATAAACACCGCTCGGTGAATAAAGTATTTTGTTATCGGAAATACTTGAATCCCCATGAGACGCACCATCTTCAATTGTTAGTGTGATTGGTGTATCCGATAGATTATCATCGTTATTCAACACAGGAATCAATATGTCAGCATTATCAGGTGTTGTTGCAAAATCAGGTTTAGCAATAGGCGTTACACTGGATGATGAAGACATTTGTGCAAAAACCAAATACATGCTCGTGGCGCCATCGCCATAGTTTCCACCAATGGTTACTGTGCCAGCTTCAAAATGTTTTACATAAACCGTGTGGATAGCATTTGTACTGACTTGAATAGTGGCACCTGTCGTTTGCCATGTATTCAACCACTCAGGTGTGGTTTCAACCAAATTATCTAATGCGACATATATATTTGCATCTGAATCAATTGTAAAACTCAAAAAACTACTGCCAGTAGAATATTTGTCGTCATTTTTTGTTTGAATATAACTTGCTTGAATATTTTCATTGGGTGCCGACTTGATCGTGTAACTTCGATCGACATACGTTAAATTGCCAATATCTAACACGGACACATTATATCCTGAACGCGAAATATTTGAGATTGACAACTGATTGCCGCCGGTACTTTCTTGATTCACTGTAATTGAAAACGCCGCAAGTTTTACCGTAACTTGATTGTCTGACACTGCGATTTCAACATTTTCGTAAACACCAATATCCGCATTATTAGGCGTACCGGATAACAAACCATTGCTGCTGTCAAAACTCGCCCAACTGGGCTTGTTTTTAATGCTAAATATTAGAGGATCATTGTCTTTATCGTTCGCTCCAACTTGAAATGAATATAATCTATTTTCAGTTGCTGAAGTAACGGGTGTTCCACTAATCGTTGGCGGATTATTTTTAGCCTTTACCTCAATGGAAAATGGTAAAAGCTCAGCAGATTCCAGACCATCAGAAACCGCTAAAACAATATTGTCATATTTTCCAATATCAGCATCTTGTGGAACGCCAGCCAAAATTCCATTTGTGCTCAGCTTCAACCAGGACGGTGCATTGGCGATAGAAAACGTTAATGCATCTCCATCAATGTCATTAACTAATGGCGCGAATGAATAGTTATCTCCAACCAAGACCTGTGACGCAGGTAGACCCGAAATCGTAGGTGCATTATTTTCAACAGTCTTTTCAGTGACGACAATGGAAAAAATACTTGTGGATGACGAAAGATTTCCATCACTCACTTTAACTTGTATCCCGTCATACGATCCGATGTCTGCGCTAGTGGGAATGCCAGATAATTTTCCGGTTGTTGCGTCGATTGACAACCAACTGGGAAAGTTAATCGCTAAGAAACTCAAAGGGTCTCCGTCTGGATCATTAGCACTTAGCTGAAAAGAATAAGTCGAATTTTCAGCGATTGTGCTTGGTGGATTTCCTGATATTGAAGGCGCTCGATTCACATTTTCCACATCAATTGAAAACGCAGCAAGTGACGCTGTTAACGCGCCATCCGACACACTAATTTGAATATTAGGATGACTTCCTGCGGCGGTATAAGAGAAACTCCCGCTGAGCTGACCCGTCTTGGTATTAAATATGAGATCGTCAGGTTTGTTGGCGATAGAAAAAGTTAACACATCATTGTCATTATCACTGGCTAATGGAGAAAATAGATAAGCCTCACCTTCTCTTATAAATGTTGTTGGTATGCCACTGATACTGGGAGCGGTATTTGTTAACGCTTGTACCGTAATGGCAAAAGGCCCTTGCGTGACTTTAAAAGGCCCATCAGTGACCTCTAAATATATATTACTAAAAATTCCAATATCTTTATTTCCAGGTGTGCCACTCAAAGATCCGGTAGATTTGTTTAAACTCAACCATGACGGTATGTTTATTCCCGAAATTCGAATTTTATCGCCATTGGGATCTGATATTGTCGGTGCATATTGATAGGGAGAATTAACCGTGATAACTGAAATCGGCTCACCTTCTATTGTTGGTGCAAGGTTATTCTTTTTACCACCATTTCCAGAGACTTTTATTTGTGTTTCTTGAGACGTTTGATCAACAACTGGAGTAGATTCTGAAGTCGTATCGGAAACAATCGTATCGGAAACAGTCGCCTCGGAATTTTCGGCTACTTGAGATTCCTCCACCGTGTCAACGGTGGTTTCACTTACAACCGAATCAACTTTCGTTTCTTCTGTTTCATCAAGCGATTCATTATTGATCTGCTTATTGGACAACCCATCACTTTCTGATGTGTCAACAGTTGGTCCGGGTTCAATTTCTGATGAGGATTGAGAACAACCTACTATGAGTAATAGCAAAAACGTAACAACAACGGTTAATTTCATTTATTTTAATTCCCGATATATATTCATTGAGCATTTGTGTAACAAGCTCATTCATCAGCAATAATGGCGCCAATGTAAATTTATTGTTTTAAATCAATTCATTAATAGATCTGCAAATGCAAATAAGCACATTAATCAATCGATAATCCAGGGGATTTGTCGGCCTTTAAAGACTAATAAGAGATAACACGACTATTCCCAATTTTTTGTATTATAAACAGGAATAAATTCAATTACATCAAATGTTTAGCAAATTTCGTTGAATCTGTTCTAAATGTTTAAAACAAGTGAATGTTAAAATGGGAGATAATGAGAAATTTCTCTGAAAATGCCAGATAATTAATTCTTATTTTTAAACGAACGCAGATTCCAGTACATGTTCTTTGATGTTTTGATAACCTTCTTCTGTAATGCCTAATTGGTCCATAACCGCGGAACCAACATGCATCCAGGCATAATCTTCTTCTTGGCAACCTAGGGTTTTAAAAACCTCGGCGCAATGCTCTGCAAACATCAATACTGCTCCCATGAATTTAACTTCATCTGCCAATTTTTCGGTTTTGAAGAATTTTTTACCATCATGGTGATGCATAATAACGCGGCATAAATTACTGTCTAAATTCCATAATTTACACAACTTATACCCAATATATGCATGATCAATTCGTACCGCTTGACGTTCCAATTTAACAATACCTGCACTTTTATCTGCATATCCCATGCGAATTATTTCGTCATATTCGGGGAATTTCTGCATTAATATTGGAATACCACAGTTATGGAATAATCCTAAGGTGTATGCTTCATCTCGAGTACACACTTTAGTTTGGCCAGCTATGCAGCTAGCTGCCTTAGCAACATCCATGGAAGAATCCCAAAACTCCCGTAATTTTGCTTGCATGCTTTCACTCATACTGGCACGTAACGTTAAACCACGAACGATACTCTTGATATTTTCGATACCCATCAATATAACCGCTTTTTTGATGGATGTTACGCTAGTCGATAACGCATAATAAGGTGAATTGACCAACTTTAACACGCTCGAAGATATCCCAATATCTTGCTCTATTAGCTCAACTGCTTTATCAACATCACCACCAACTGATTGTAAATCTACCAGTATTTGAGGTTTTGGCGGTATCACAATTCCTTCTAATGGATCGGCTTCGGTTCCTGGTATGGCTGACATATTCTTTCTCTCGAGTTTTATCGACTACAGACATTTGATAATTCAGTTACCCCAAATTAGTCGTCATCTAGCAAAACTTTCTTTAATAATCCAGACAAATAAATGTGACTCAAATTTTAATTTATTAATGAAAGAACCACCCATTCGATCCGCTATAGCAATATGAAACATAAAATGTTGAGTTTCTTTAGAGAACAGGGATTTATGAGGGAAACAAAAATCGAACTAAGTGGCCCAACCAAAAATATTTATCAGTCTAGCAGTGGAATAATTCGCCAAAACTAAATTACGGCAATGGGCTGAAAGGATTTAATAACGACATAGGATGTTCACTAAATTGTCACGTTTTCAAATATTTAAAATTTGGATAATTAGTCCAGCAATAATCTATTTTCTTATCAGCAACATCTGTTTTGCCAATTCAATAAATATTGGCGTACTAGCCTATCGTGGAGAGCAACAAACAAAAACCCAATGGCAACCTACAATCGACTACTTGAATAGGGTCGTTTCTGGAAGCAGTTTTTCCCTCATTCCGTTGAATAACCTAGAAATTGATGAATCAGTCAAAAAAAATAAACTCCATTTTGTTATAACGAATACTGGAAATTATGTATCTTTAGCGCATCGTTATGGAATCTCTCGCCTTGCAACATTAATCAACAAACGATTAAACAAACCAACGGTAAAATTTGGAGCAGTCATATTTACTCATGTTGATAATCAACACATTAATAATCTTCGAGACTTAAAAAATCAATCCTTTGCAGCAGTACACAAGGATGGATTTGGTGGTTTCCAAATGGCATGGTACGAATTCACTAAACAGGGAATTAATCCATTCAATGATTTTAGTCATTTAACATTCACTCAATTTCCACAAAAAAAAGTTGTGGATTTGGTACTAAATAAAACAGTAACAGCAGGTACGTTTCGAACTGACTCACTGGAAAGATTAGCGGCGTCAGGTAGTATCAATTTATCTCAAATCAAAGTGCTAAACCAAAAAATAAGTGATGACTTCCCATTTCTCCACAGTACTGACCTCTATCCGGAGTGGCCATTTTCAAAATTAAAACACACCTCTAGAACACTATCCCATAATGTTGCTGTCGCATTACTATCAATTAAAGAAAACAGTGAAGCTGCAATTGCAGCAAACAGTGCTGGCTGGACCATTCCTCTAAATTATAAACCAGCAAATGATTTAATGAAAAAATTAAATGTTGGACCTTATGAGGAACTAACCAAAATCACACCTAAAAAAGTGTTTAACCAATATACAAAATGGATTACTTTAAGCGGTATTTTCGTGACCTTACTTTTAGCATCCACATTTTATATTTATGTTCTCAACAAGAAATTACGAAGCTCAAATGATCTATTGAATCTTGAAATACAACATCGAACCAAACTCAGTGAAAAACTCGCATATTTTGCCTCTCATGATTCATTAACCAATGTTTACAATAGAAGAGCGTTTGACAGCTTCCTCAATACTGAAATTACCCGATGTTTGCGGGATAATAGAAAATTTTTAGTACTCCTCATTGATCTCGATGACTTCAAGCCAATTAATGATAAATATGGACACGATACTGGCGATCAGTTTCTACAACTGTTCTGTCAAAGGATAAATGGCACGTTACGGGAAGGTGATATTATCGCACGCTTGGGTGGAGATGAATTCGCCATATTGTGCTTTAATATCGATAATGATCAAAGCATAACAAAAGTTAAATCTCGAATTCTAGCCATGGCGGATGAACCCTATGAAATTGCTGACCATGAAATTTCATCCTGCTTTAGTATGGGTTGTGCGGTTTTTCCGATTAATGGTACCGACCGAAAAACATTAATTAATCACGCCGATCAAGAAATGTATCGTGTTAAACACACGAAAACATAACGCAATAAATTTAGAATTTTTATTAACTACGTTTTAACAAGATCAATCGATTGATTTCTTGTTGAAGCTCCATTAACCACAGTGTTTCTGTCTTGTGTTCCGCCATTTTTACTAACATATTGTAACGTTGTAATCGCTTATCTATTACTGATTGGACACGAGACTTAAATTTGTTTGCAAGGCCTGAGAATTTACTTTTCTCATAATAACTTTTTAAAAAGCGCAATTGCTCCAAATACTCGAAGTCGTCAGGAATTATGCTGGCCAATTTTTCAATCGCACCTGCCTGATTTAATTTTGCAGCACCCATTAGCTGCCAATATTGTTCTTTTACTGTTTGAGGAACCAAATTTGCTAACATCAACCAATTATGTTGATGATACAATTGCATTGCATTTGCTAAACGGCTTAAGGTACCGGATTTGATTTGCCTCATTGAGGTTAAAGCAGCTTGAAAATTATTTTGAAAAATATCAATTTGAAATTGTCTAAAATGACTTATATCCATCCATTCGGTTGAGCTACTGTATAAATTACTGGCTTGATGATAATCCGACTTCCAAAACAATAATTCATGATTTAGACTATTACCCCAAATTGAATCCACCTTTTTCAACTGATACGATATTTTTTCAGTCATGTCTGGATATCCCCAATTCAAATAATTTTGCCCCAATTCAAAAAGTTGAAACTTTGCCTCTTCGGGTTGTAAATATTGCGTTATATCAAAATGAGACATTTGATCAATAAAAAAATAGGGGTTCTCTAAACCGGTTGGCGTTTTGTGTATTGCCGCCAAGCGTAATTCTGACAATAAATTCAAATCTGAATTTGCTCGACTATTTCGAGTCGCCTCTATCACCTCGTTGCGTGATAGCTTATAAAACCAAATCAAAGAAGCAGGAGTATAAATCCCAATATTTTTCAATCGATTTTTAATTTCAGATTTACTCATACGCTGCTGAATTTGATTGAAATCAAATTTAATTGGCGCAGTTGAACCAATTAACATCATATCTCCACTGGCTTGATTTGCCATAGTAAATCCATGGGGAAACACATTATAAAACGCTTTCAATACGCTCTTTAGTGTTGTTACATCCATGCGAAATAAGTTTACCCATTGACTGACCATGCCATTTTCATTAAGACGAGATTTTAGTAATGTAAAAAATTCCTGGGAAAAAATATTTACCGATCCCGCTTGCCAAGGGTGGGAGGGCTGACTACTAATAACATCAAATGATTCGTCAGAAACGAGTAATTCACTCCTTGCGTCACCAAAGCTAATTTTGACTCTATCATTTTTTAATGCGTCTGCTGGACTGTTTGGTAATACCCTAACGGCTTCAACAATTTTAGGCTCAATTTCTACCACTTTAATATCATTAATATCGGTTTCCACAAATGCTTGTGTTGTTATTCCTCCACCGTAACCAATTACAAAAGCGGATTTTGGATTTTTATGGAGAAAATAAGGCAAATACGCTTGTAATGTTTCAATAACCAGTGAATTAGATTTATTTTGAATATCTATAATTGATTCTTTTAAGCCATTACTTTGTAAGCGAACAAAACGATCGTCATGGGTTGTTAAACTGATGATCGAGTTTTCTCCTTCAGATAGATACAAAAATTTTGGACTTTTTTTATCATCACTTGCCCCATCAAACTGATAATTCACTGCAAGAATGTGTTTCTTAAAATCAACACCATCTGTAAACCATAATGCAATAACTAAAAATGAAATGAGAAGTAACCCTCCCACACGATGAACCCGTTGTGAAATCTTGGTAATCGCGAATAACGGAACGATAAGCAATACTAGAATGGTAAACACTAAAACACCGTCCGTTCCGAAACGAGGAACTAACCACACGCCTACCAATATCGCTGCCATAACACTAAATAACGTATTTAACCCGCATGCTTTGCCTAAATGACTTTTTACTCGCCCGACACTGTGTGCATAACATTGCAAACAAATAGGATACAATAAACCAAAAAACATTGTGATTGGCATTAACATTAAAAATATTATGACATATTTTAATGCTTGTTTTTGTTCCCCGGTATTACCCAATTGATCAAACGTCATTATGATATTTGGAAAATAATCCATTAGGAATCTAAATAAAAATAAGCTAAGCGCAACAGTAATAAATAAGTAAAATAATAAGTAATAGGGATTTCGATTCTTGAAATAATTTCGGCTACTTATCGCAGAACCCAGTGCAATTCCCGCCAATGTTGCGGCCAATATCATTGTATAACTGTAGAGTGATGATCCAGTCAGAATACTAAAATATTTAACCCATATAATTTCACAACAAATTACAACGAATCCTGAAATAGAAAGACTCGCTAATACAATTCCATGAATTGGTTTATTTGTTGAAAGCGCAATGTCTGGCTCCATATCATCTTCTGTGACAGATTGTTCACTACTGCCCGTTAGCAATTTGTTTAAGTACAACGCAAGTATAAACACCACAAAATTTATCGAGGCCGCATAATAAACAGCACCATCTAATCCCCAAATGGGAATTAAAACAAACCCTCCTAGAAGAACACCACAAAGTGCTCCAGCCGTATTTACACTGTAAAACTGACTAATGATACTTTTAAGTGTAATTTGAGATGTGACAAATGCAGCTGTTAGTACCGGAAATGTTGCGCCAATAAAGATTGCAGGCAACAATAGAATGAGAAAAGCAGTTAAAAATTTTAATAATGGATTGGAAATCAGGAAAGGATAATTTACAACAATCCCATCTAGATTAACTAGTATTGATAATACGAATAATGCACTGATACCAATTAGCAATTCCAACCAACAATATATCAATCCGTGGCGGGAAGAGTTTTTTAACGCGCTTGCTAAGATGCCGCCCAACGCAAGGCCCGTAAAAAACGCGGCCAGAACCACACTCATGGCCATTGCATCAGAGCCCAGATTAAATCCCAATAATCTAAACCAGGTAAGCTGATAGATAAGTCCAGCCATTCCCGACAAAAACATCAATCCCTTGGCAAGTAGAATCATAGTCCCCCCCGAACTTTCATAACCATGCCAACAAAACGGAATTAAACGACCAATGTTTTTTTAATGAATTATATAGATTCCACTTATTTATATATTTGATCGGTTCAATCGATTTTAATCTTATACACAGAATACAATAATACCAAGGAAAGAATTCAGTTAATGCGGAAAAATTTAAACCATATTTATTTCTGTAAGTTATAGACTACAGTTGAGACATAGGTGACATAAGTCAATTCTGTTTGAATTAGGCGCTTTTTAGCGCTTGATCAACTATTGCTTGATCAATTGGGATTTGGAATATAAAAACTGCACCCTGCCCTTGTGAGCGATTCTCTGCCCATAGCTTTCCATGATGCAATGTAATTATTTCTTTACAGATTGACAATCCAAGTCCTGTCCCACCCGCACCGTGCTTAGTTTTACTACTCTGAGTAAATTTATTAAAAACACTATCCAATTCGCTATCAGGAATCCCGGCACCTTGATCCACAATACGAAATTCAACTGCACTAACATCAATTGTATCACCCGCTTTGTTTATGACTGAATAGGTAATATTTTTCAGTTTCACTTGAATGATTCCTGTTTCTGGAGAAAAGCGGATAGCATTGGATAACAAATTAGAAATTACCTGACATAACAAATTAAAATCACAATGCATTATTTCAATGTCATCACTATTTTCTAAATGCCAATCAATTTTTTTCTTTTTTAAATCTTCATCTTGCTGTAAAAAGCATTTGTTAATTATTTCAATAATATAATGATTGCTCCATTGAACTGCAATTTTACCCGATTCTAACTTTGACAAATCCAATAAATCATTAATCAAGAATAACAATCGATCTCCACTTTCGTGAATCGATTCAAAATATCGACTTAATCCATCATGGTGATTTTTTTGTAAACTTTTTAAACCCAATTTACTGAAACCCAAAATAGCGTGCATCGGTGTTCTTAATTCATGAGTAATATTTGCCAGAAATTCTGATTTCATATCATTGGCGGTTTCAGCTATCATCTTTGCATCAAGTAAGTTTTCTTCAATTATTTGTTGTTTCTTCAATTGTTCAGTTAATTGTCTGGTTCTTTCTGCCACTCTATTTTCCAAAAATTGCTTCAGCCGTTGATTATCTTCAAATCTTTTTTGTCGAACAGTAATATCTCTTAACACCACAACATAATAGGTTTGATTGAATTCTTCTTTTTCAACAATTGATAATGTTAAACTATAGGTTTTATCTTGTTCATTGTCATTTTTCGTGTAGATTTCTTCATCCTTAATTTCGCAAATGTCATTATTGTTAGGGAAAAAGGAACGAAGTTGAGATTTAATGAATTCTTGAATAGGTTCATCATTGTTTTCTTCTAACCTTTCAGCTGCATCATTGGAAAATCGAACATTTAATTCCTCATCCAGCACAAACAAGGGATCGTGCATTATCTTTAAAATGCCATCCGCCGCAATTTGTGCGGTGATATCGGCTAAGTGATAACGCCATGTCACCATGGAAATTAATGCAAACATTGAAAGAATAAACACAAATCCAAACGGATATATTTCAATCCCAAATGCAGGCGCTAAATCGACAATTGCGAGCGCACCAATTCCATTGGCAACTAACAGCCCTTTAGCACGTAAATAGATAACACTATTTTTTTCTGAATTTTTGTAGTTTGTCCAATACAAATAGAGACTCGAAACGACCACAACTAACAAATACACCGCAAAGAAATATCCCACGGGTCCATAATTACTTTCAAATCCCCAAGCATAGAGATTGACTCCATTTAGAAAATACTCGGAGCTTAATAGTGTTAACACTAACCCTGCGGAAATGGCCCAGAAAATGATAATTTCTCGATACCGTTTTCTAGTGAGAAGCATGACTTCACAACTAAAATGAAATGCGGCTGCAGGAATTATCGCTAAACCGATGTGGGATATACGATCCCAAATTTGAGCAACGATTTCATGATTTGTTGCACGAACGAATATGGTAAAAAATAAAGCAATAAAAAGTGAAAAAGCAAACAGGAAATAACGTTGTCCTACCTGAGAAAAACGTTCTTTGTAAGAAGTGTATAAACCCAAAGAAAATACAACCAAAGCAATAAAGGCTGCCTGTATAACTTGAGGACTTAATTGATAATTATCGCTGTTAAATAGTAAGTGTTGCATCGCGTTAGGTGTTTAATCCAATTTAGACCAAAATGGGTCTGTGATTAGCCTTTTGAAATAATTAATATTATTTTTGCCAATCCATTTACCCTAACATTTCAAAATAATTCGAGGAAAAAAGCATTAGTTGCTGTATATAAGGGCCGAACGGAGTTTATTCTAGAATAAGCAATACCACTTATTGTGAGTTCTAGAATAATCGAGTATCGGCCCTTAGATGCTGCAAATAATGCAGTGAAACGATTTTTACCGAATTATTTTGAAACGTTAGGGTTTACACAGACTTACAATTATAACGACGTAAAATGAGTATAACTTGATGATAAATTTTCAGGACATGATATTATAAAGCATTGATAACTAAGATCTTTATAAAACGACTAGGAAATATATTAGAATTTTTTTGTTTAAGTACTCTAAGGAAAGCAAATGTGATTTAAAATTTAAAACGCTTAATTACACCACATTTGATAAATTCTGGGTGCTAACTGAAACATATCTAATTATTTGATATTAATGTTCAAAAAGGTGCACTCTTGGGCACACGAGGAAAAGGAATCACATCTCTCACATTTTCCATACCGGTCACATAATTGATAAACCGCTCAAAACCCAGCCCAAAACCAGCATGGGGCACAGAACCATAGCGCCGAAGATCACGATACCACCACAACTCTTGCTTCAAATGTTCATCTTGCATTTTTTCGTCAAGAATATCCAACCGGTCTTCCCGCTGGCTACCACCGATAATTTCCCCAACACCGGGTACCAAAACATCCATTGCAGCACAGGTTTTACCATCATCATTCCGACGCATATAAAATGCCTTAATTTTTTCTGGGTAGTTCATCACAACTAGGGGGCCTTTGATTTTCTGTTCACATAAATAACGCTCATGCTCTGAGTGTAAATCCAATCCCCACTCCACGGGAAATTCAAACTTTTGTTTTGCTTTTTTCAACAATTCAATGGCTTCAGTGTATTCCATTCGGACAAACTCCGAATTGGCAACTTTTTCCAAACGGTCCAACAATCCTTTTTCAACATGCTGATTAAAAATTGCAAAGTCATCCTCACAACTATTTAAAAGAGACGAAATAATTTGTTGTAAAAAATCTTCTGCCAAACTGGCATCGTCATTTAAATCTGCAAATGCAATTTCTGGCTCCACCATCCAAAACTCAGCAAGATGTCGACTTGTGTTAGAATTTTCAGCACGAAATGTTGGACCAAAAGTATAAACTCGGGACATTGCCATACAATATGCTTCGACATTGAGTTGTCCTGAGACCGTGAGATACGTTGACGTACCAAAAAAATCATCATTAAAGTTTATAGCATTATTTTCTTTTGGAATATTCATTAAATCCAAAGTACTAACGCGAAATAACTCGCCGGCTCCTTCACAATCACTGCCGGTAATAATAGGCGTGTTAATCCAGTAAAATCCATTTTTGTTAAAATATTCATGCATAAAAAATGCAGATTTATTTCTAATTCGTGTTAAAGCACCAAACACATTTGTTCTAGGACGCAAATGGGCAACCGAACGTAAAAATTCAAAACTATGCCGTTTTTTTGCTATTGGATATTCCTCTGCATTATCCACTAATCCCAGTATCGATACCTGTTCTGCTTGAATTTCTACACTTTGACCTTTGCCTTCGCTTTGAACCAATTTCCCTTTCACACTGACACTGCATCCGGTGGTTAAATGTAAAATTTCTGATTGGTAGTTTTCCAGCTTATTATCAGCGATCACTTGAATATTATCGAAACAAGATCCATCATTTAGTGCCAGGAAAGAAAATCCAGCTTTGGAATCCCTACGACTTCGTAACCAACCCTTTGCGGTTATGGTTTGATCAACAAAATCAGAATCAGTTAAATAGTCTTTAATTTGCGGCAGTAATTTCATTAACACTCCATCTCAATTGATTTTTCCCAACGCTTGTCAGCTAAAGATAGCGCATATAGTCAGAATTTTACATATAGTCAATGGTGACATTTCCATCTTGAGACAATTGCGTTGCTTTGTTAAACTGGCGAAATCAATAATAATCAAAACAGGACAATAAAAATGAAATTACAAATTTTGGCACTTTTTATTTTACTCCCGTTTGTCAGCGACAACGTCCACGCAGGAAATGTGAATCGAATTCACCTCAAGAACGGTGACATTATTAGCGGAACCATTCTAGAGTTTAACGAAGAAGCACGAGAGTATAAAATTGAAACACGCACAGGCACTGTTTTTAACTTGAATGAAACCGAAATAAAAAAAATCATCGTTGATTCCAATCATGAAGAACCGGAAATAAAAAAAATTCAACGACCGGATATAAAGCAAACCACAAATTTAATCACTTCGTTAAATCCCTCAAAGAAACACAATTTTGGCGTCGGATTATTTATTTTATCGTTTGTCAGTGAAAAAAATTACGCTCAGTTGGATAATGACTCATTAACCTACTCTGGTTATAATCTGTTTTATCAATATGGCATTACTGACCATTTTGCAGCAAGACTCAATATTTACAGCTTGGACACAGCCAGAGATGACAGGAAATATTTTCTCGAAAAAACGGATGTTCGTGGGCTTGAAGGTCAATTTCTATTGTCTTCAAATACAAATAAAAATGGTTGGAAATTTTATCTCGGTGGAATCTTTTTTATCGAAAATTGGGACAACAACTCTCTAAATAGTCCCTTTCCCATTCCAAATAAAAATGAATACCAAGGAATTGGTGGTGTTTTTGGATTAGGATACAATTTTCAACAAATTTCTATCGATTTCGCTATATCCATTCGAAGCAAGTCAGAATATGATATTTCAAAGCTTGATTCGGCCAGCTCGGGTGGTTTTACCGTTGGATATCGACTCTAACCTCTAATCCAAAACGAACTTCAATTTTTTCCTTTTTTATTTCTTACTTTAAAGGAAGCAACCCCTTTTAAAAGTTCTTGAATGGGTATATTTTCAAACGAACTCCATTTTGTTAATACATCCTGCAATAGCTGATATACATCATTGACCCCTGAATTTTCTGAGTGATACAGTATTTGATTTAAGACATGTAAACTGCCAGATTGTAATTTGATTTGTTTAGCAAAGGGCAAAGGCTCATCTGGATTTGTTCGATGAAAAACAAATTGACAATTTTTTAATAAATGTTCATAGATTTTTTCGCAATTCTCTTGATATTCATTACCTCGACATTTAATGGCTTCTCGCTCTGCCAAATTTAACTGTTGTGCCTTAGAACACATACAATGTCGCGCTAATAAACTTCTCTCAAATATACAACGCACGGGTACAAAATTATTATAGGAATTTCGATAATTATCTTCTTCCATTCTTTTATTTTAATTGGATTTGTGTTCGTTCCATTCGGAAAATGGAAATGGTTTAAACTGCGAATTAAACGTCAAAAATTGCAATACAGAAAAGATATATTGATTTAGATCATTACTAAATTTTAACAAATTTTGATTCTTTTCATTTTTAAAAACAATAAACAAAAATTGAACGACAACAATGGCAAAAATGACCATTTCAGATATGGAAAAAATAAATCCGAACAGCATTAAATATAATCCCTTCATCCATATATTGTCATCCTTCACGTCTTCTTTAATTGCCTTATCCATTTGCATCTCTCCTCACAACGTTAGTCCTGTGTCATTAAAATCTCAAAAAACATCAAACTACATTTTTTATTTGGCAAATTCATTAAATCAAAATTGGTTCGTCATTATGATCAAATTTGCCAAATAAAGGTCAGTTTTTCCTAAAATACACCTTGAATTCTTAAAATTGGTAATAAAATTAAACAAAACTCTGTTAATAATACGTGAATGCGTTATAATCGCCGGCCAATTTTTAGTCTTATTACATCGTGGCAACACGCGATTTTATCTTTGTTTTTTAAGGTGTATTTTCCATATGGTATCAGCTCCAACCACAAATTTTGATTCATTATCTCTTAGCGCTCCAATCTTACGTGTATTAAAAGAAGTTGGCTACGAACATCCTTCTCCAATTCAAGCAGCGAGTATTCCCATTTTACTCAAGGGCCAAGACATTATCGGACAAGCACAAACCGGTACGGGTAAAACAGCCGCTTTTGCACTTCCATTGTTGAGCCAGATTAAAAAGCAAAAAGATCCCCAAATATTGGTTTTAACGCCAACCCGAGAATTAGCAATTCAAGTTTCTGAGGCTTTCCAAACCTACGCTCGCCACTTAGACGAATTGCATGTATTGCCCGTTTATGGTGGTCAAAGTATGGGTATACAATTGCGCCAATTGAAACGCGGTGTTCAAATCATTGTGGGAACACCTGGCAGGGTCATGGACCATTTACGTCGTGGCACATTAAAACTCGATAACTTAACCTCTCTCGTGTTGGATGAAGCAGACGAGATGCTTAAAATGGGATTCCAAGAAGACGTGGAGTTTATCCTCAGTCATACCCCAGACGAAAAACAAACTGCATTATTTTCTGCAACGATGCCAACTGAAATTAAAAAAATTGCCAGAAAATATTTAAATTCACCTGTTGAAATCAAAATCAAATCCAAATCGACTACCGTATCTGCAATTAGCCAACACTTTTGGCAAGTCACAGGGTTGCACAAGTTGGATGCGTTGACGCGAATTCTGGAAGTTGAAGATTTTGATGCAATGATCATTTTTGTAAAAACAAAAAACGCAACCGTAGAATTAACTGAAAAGTTGGAAGCGAGAGGATATGCTAGCGCTGCAATTAATGGCGATATGAATCAAGCTGTTCGTGAGAAAACCGTAGAACGATTAAAAAATAAAAATCTCGACATTCTCATTGCGACTGATGTTGCCGCAAGAGGTCTTGATGTACCACGAATTTCTCACGTGTTGAATTATGATATTCCATATGATGCCGAAACCTATGTCCATCGTATAGGCCGGACCGGACGAGCTGGTCGTAGTGGAAAAGCAATTCTGTTTGTTTCTCCAAGAGAAAAACGCATGCTGAGTACAATAGAAAAATCAACTCGTAAGACCATTACTCCATATAATTTACCAAGCCATATAGATGTCACCAATCATCGAATTGAACAATTTAAATCAAAAATTCAAGATGTCTTTAATACCGAAGACTTAAGTGTTTTTGAAAATATTATTACCCAATTTGAAAACGACAATAATATGGCAATGAAAGATATTGCTGCTGCACTGGCATTTCTCGCACAAAAACAACGCCCATTAATCATTCCAGAAAGTAAAGTTAAAGCATCAGCTTCCGCGCCTGCTAAGAAACGGAAATCCAGTAAGAAAAAATCCCCATCAGAAATGTCGTCTTTAGAACCGGGAATGGTCCGTTACCGAATAGAAGTGGGTCGTAATCAAGGCATTAAACCCGGAAACATCGTTGGCGCAATTGCGAATGAAGCCGGTATTGACAGCAAAAATATTGGCCATATCAAAATCCATAATAAACACAGTACAGTTGATTTGCCCGAAGGCATGCCAAAAGATATTTATCAATTTTTGAAAAAAACCCGTGTCTGTGGCCATTCTATGAACTTGCGAGTGGATAGCTAAAATTCATCATTAGATCTAACACATAGTTAAAGCAAAATCCGATATTATTCTATAATCTTTAAGTAGAAACGGTGAATAAACAATAAATTACGCCGTTTTTACACAATCCCTTCTCCCAACATCAATCATGTCGCAAAATTGTAGAAAATATCTATACTTATTATTAATTCAGCTTGGAATTGATCCTATACGTTTATAGTCATTGGTCATTTTTATTTCACATAATCTAAGGTCTAACTGAATATTTTCTCCAACCTAGTTCGCTGTTTTTATCTTCACTCATTGCATTTTACCTATATAGTGGGATACAATTCCCACTTAAGATGGACACAAAAAAAACAATTATTGCAGCAACCCTACAACTTCTGCATCCGATCATACGGCTGCTGTTGCGTAATGGTGTCTCGCATAGTGAATTTGCAGAAATCGCTAAACGTGCTTATATCGATGTCGCTTATGCGGATTTCAGCATCCCCGGTAAGAAAAAAACCGTATCACGTGCCGCAGTCATAACTGGCCTAAGCCGAAAGGAAGTCTTGCGCATGACGGAAGTCAAAGGCGTTGAAGAGCCGCGCAAAGGATCAATCAATCGTGCGAATCGTGTCATTAATGGTTGGTTACGCGATAAGGAATTTCTGAATAATAAAGGAAAAAGCAAAAGTTTACCGTTGAGCGGTGACGAGGGGAGTTTTGCGTCATTGGTAAAAAAATACAGTGGCGATATTACTGCTGGGGCAGTATTGGATGAGTTAGTACGAACCGGTGTCGTTAAAAAGCTTGCTAACGAAAAAGTCAAACTTAATGCAGCGGGTTATATTCCTAACAAAGACAAACAAGAACAATTTAGAATTATGGGAAATTGCGCAACTGACTTTCTCAATACCTTGGATCATAATCTGGCAGAAGAAAGCGAAGAATTATATTTTCAGCGCCACGTTGCCTATAGCAACTTACCGGTAGATATATTACCTGAATTTAAAAAACTTTCCCGTGAGAAATCCATCGAATTTTTAGTCGATTTGAATAAGTGGTTAGCACAATATGATGCCATCGCCACACCCTCTGAAGAGCATGATGAAGATCCGAAAATTCGTGCTGGTTTTGGTGTGTATTATTTTGAAGATAAAGTGATTGAAGATGAAACGGAAGATGAAGAAAACAAAAATGAAAATTAATCCTAACATTTAATGCAGTGAAACGATTTTTTACCGAGTTATTTTGAAACGGTAGGATTAAGTCACTGTCGTTTTAGAGAATACGTTTAAAATAATAACACCAACAATAATAAATCCCATTCCAATTATCGCCGCCATATCGGGAATTTGTTTAAAAAAAATTGCGCCCACTAATCCAATCAATACGATTCCCATACCAGACCAAATTGCATAAGCGATTCCAACTGGAATCGTCTTCAACACCAATGACAAAAAATAAAATGCTAAACCATACCCCACTATGACAATTATCGATGGCACAACTTGAGAAAATTGATTGGAAGACTTTAAAGCACTTGTTGCGATAACTTCAGATATTATCGCCAAACTGAGATATAGATACCCCATTTTTTTTCCACTCCAAATTCACCAACTTAAAAACATCATATTGAATAATCCAACTACGTATTCTAGGGTAATTGGCTTTTCAATTTACTTCACATTCATTAATTTTTATTAATCCGTAATTCGTAGACGTGATTGCAATTCCAAAGTAACATTCAAATCAATATATGGTCTATCATACAGATTATATTCTGAGTGGGGTTTAGATTTCGTGGTTAAATTTTTCCAATGGTTTGGATTTCTATTACTTGTTCTAGTTTTTAATCAAGTTTTTGGGCATGGCATGTCCGAAGCGGAAAAACAGTCCATTACAGATGGCGGTAATTTGCGCTACCTCTGGATCGGCGCAACACATATGTTGAGCGGATATGATCACCTATTATTCGTGTTTGGGATAATTTTTTTCCTTACTCGATTTAGTGACATTGTAAAATACATTACTGCATTTACGCTGGGACACAGCGTTACACTCATTTTCGCAACATTTAATGGCATCCAAGTTAATTACTTTTTAATTGATGCAATCATCGCATTGAGTGTTTGTTATATCGCATTTTCCAACCTTGATGGATTTAAAAAATATCTTAATATTCAAGCGCCAAATTTATTAGTGATGATTATCGCTCTGGGATTAATTCATGGATTAGGTTTGTCCACACGTTTACAACAATTACCATTGAGTGAAGATCAATTATTAATGAACATAATTTCGTTTAATGTGGGAATTGAATTAGGACAAATTATCGCATTATCCGTCATGTTAATTCTGTTAGCTGGATGGCGCAAAATTGATTCATTCGTTGTGTTTAGTAAACTCTCAAATTATTTTTTAATTTTTGCTGGTTTAACTCTATTTTTTATGCAAATGCACGGTTATTCACACATTAGCGATCCAGATGAATTTGGTTTCAGCGCGGATAATCACCTACATGAACACATTCGATTAGATGAAGAACGAGCAGCAAAAATGATTAACGAAACATCCCATGACACAATTGATTAAACAAACTGATTTAGGAGATATCACATGAAAACGCTTTTAACTTTATTCATTATTTTAACTGGATTTAGTGTCAATTATGCTTTTGCTGGCCCCGGCCATGATCATGATCATGGCCATGCACATGGCCCAATTTCCAGTGAAGATGCAATTAAACGAGCATCTAAAAAGATACTAAATTTGGTAAAAAAAGGAAAAATCCATGAAAGTTGGTCAAAAGTAAAAAGCGCTAATGCCTTGAAAAAAACATTCTCTAAAGGACCTGAGTGGGTTGTCACCTTTAAAAACGATAAAGTGAGTGATGCAAGCAAACAGACATTGTACTTTTTTTACAGCCTTGATGGACACTACATCGCTGCAAATTTCACTGGTAATTAAATCAAGAAATCGCTGTTTACCCCTCGAAAAAAGGATAAGCTGCACCGTAAAATTTGTACACTCTACCTTGTTCAACTGGGGTTAAACACGATTACGCACATTCAAACAATGCCTTGGGAGTAAACTAACAGTTTGGGGATGGCGACGTAATAACGTGAATATCATTTCAGCTTCTTAATGATAGGTCAAATAACGACCCAATCATTGAACTGGCCTTCATGTACTGGTTGATTATTACGCTCACGACTTAACCAAAAAAGGTCTGTTGAATACGAATTAATAATGCATAACGAATTCCTTTAATTGCTGCATTAGAGCACCCATGCACGTCCAATCGAGGTTAGCTGATTTTCGCTTGGTTTAACCACATCACATGACATTTCTACTTTCATGGCTCGTTTCTCTCAATATTATCAATTGAGATTCGACATTCATTGCTACCTTATTGAATTTATAGAAAAAAGTTCTATTAAATTTCCTTGTTCGCGATAAAGAATCCAGCACCTTCTGCCGATATGTCTGAAGTATAAAATCGCAACGCGTTAAATTTGAAAAAAAGTGAACAGTAAAGTCGAAAAATCTGAATTTGGCCAATCTACGTTAATATCAAAAAATTTACCAAGAATTGTCTCGGTGGGTTTTACGGTGATATTGGCATGTACCATTATTTTGGGTTATGTCAGCATTGAACGCATGAAACAAATCAGCAATAGCATTTCTCATATTGTTGAAGTCAATAATGAAAAAACCACACTCGCATTTGCCATGCGAGATGCCATACGGCAGCGCTCAGTAAATATGCACGCCATGCTATCAACAGACGATTTTTTTGAACGCGATCGGTTGTTACAGGAATTTTACGCTTATGCAGGATTGTATCGTCGCGCAAGGGAACGACTTTTTACCCTAGGATTAAATTCTGCAGAAAAAGAAATTCAAGAACGTTTAACCATGCAAGTTAACATTAACCAACCGTTGCTACGAAAAGTGGCTGAGTTATTAATGGAAGACGAGTCTCCCGATAAAATAAACAGCACCATGCGCACCGGGCTGCTGGAAATGCAAAAACTACTGGGAATGTTAAATGAGCTTGTTGATTTACAACAAGCCTACGATAAAGATGCCGCACAACAAGCCAAAATGGAACACGAAAGATCTGTTTGGTTATTAATAATAATTGTTTCCATAACGGTCATTATCGGCATCATGATCGCACGTGCAGTGGCGAACTATGTAAAACTAAAATCTGCTGAACAAGATATTGCATATCAAAAAGTGGAAGATGCAACAAAGGCAAAATCTAATTTTCTTGCCAATATGAGCCATGAAATACGCACACCCCTAACCGCAATCATTGGTTTTGGTGAAACATTATTAAATAGTGACCAAACCATTGAAGAACGTGTGGATGCAGTTAAAACCATTATTTCCAGTAGTAAACATCTTTTGCATATTATTAATGATATTCTCGACGAATCCAAGATTGAAGCCGGCAAACTCGATATCGAAATTCGAGAATTTTCACCCTACAAAATTTTACAAGAAGTTAATAATATTATTGGTAACAATGCGAGACGAAAAGGATTAGAATTTAATATTAATTATTTGTTTCCACTTCCAAAAACGATTTTTTCCGATGAAGTACGGTTAAAACAAATTTTACTGAATTTATCATCCAACGCGGTTAAATTTACTGACACTGGACACATATTCATAAACGTACGAAGTAATATGAATACTAACGAAATTGTTTTTAGTGTCGTTGATACCGGCATCGGTTTAACAGAAAATAGCCAGAAAAAAATATTTGACTCATTCTCCCAAGCGGATGCATCCACAACAAGAAAATATGGCGGTAGTGGTTTGGGATTAACGTTGTCTAAACGTTTAGCAGTTTTACTCGATGGCGACATTACAGTGACCAGTGAACCAGATCATGGCAGTGATTTTTCTGTGACAATTTCCACAGGTAAAATTAATCGAGACAACCTTATCTATTCAGATAATGAATTACCCACTACACTAACAAATGGACAAAATCAAAAAGTATTAGCGCAGTTGAGTGGTAAAGTATTGCTCGCAGAGGATAACCTAGATAACCAACGGCTCTTGAGTTTATTTTTAACAAAAATGGGCGTAGACGTTACCATAGCAGATAATGGTCAAGAAGCGGTATACAAAGCGTTGGAAGGTCAGTTCGACTTAGTTTACATGGATATGCAAATGCCAATTATGGGTGGTATTGAAGCCACCCAAATATTAATTGAACGAGACTACCAAACGCCAATTATTGCCTTGACCGCCAACGCCTCTGCTGAAGACAAAGCAAAATGCCTAAACGCGGGTTGTGTAGATTTTCTCACAAAACCCATTCAGCGAGATCAGCTATACCACACCACAAGCCAGTATATACAACACTCTGAACAACAAAATGCTAAAGCCATAATTACCTCTGAGCTTTTAGAAAGTGATCCAAGCATTGCGAACATATTACAGAAATTTATAGACAGTTTACCAAATGTGAAATCTGAAATTGAAACTGCAATAGAAAAGAAAAACTGGGAAGAGGTGAAATCTCTCATTCATCAAGTGAAAGGCACTGGTGGAAACTTTGGATATCCGATTATCACTAATACCGCCGCGAAAATTGAATTCCAGTTAATTAACGAAGATTATCTCGAAGTGGAGATTTTATCAAAATCATTATTTGACATACTTGATTCCATTATAGCCGGTTTCGAAACATACAAAACTGCAAACGATGAATCATATTCGAACGCTGAAGAGAAACTAGGTTAATCGAACACCACAAATAATAACAAGTGCTCAAACTGTTTGAGCCAAATTGTTTCATTAATAATGTAGCAGTGCATTTAAGCAAAAATAGAAAGGCAAATTCAATTTCAACATTCATATCATTCTATCGTACAATGGATAATTAACATAAAATTGAATCTATATTTTAATTGCGAGTACAATAATTACACAGAACCTTTAAATCCTGTTTCCAATTTTACTACGCATAAACGTAAAAATTAAAATGAAAAATCATTTTACGTATTGACGATAAGCTGTTTAATATTTTCAAGTTGTTTGATACAAATATATGAAAAATAGAAACGCGCTACATCAACGTAAAGTTCATACTGTACCGATGTTATTGGTACTTTTATTTTTGCCAATGATGACACATGGTAATGAAGTTCAAAATGCCTATCTATTTGGTGTATTCCCACATGTTCCAAAATCAAAACTATATGACATGTATGCACCAGTTGCTGCAGACTTTCAAAAAAAGCTCAACAAAAAAGTCTCTGTCAGAACAAAAAGCTCCTACGAAGCATTTGAAAATGCCTTAGCAGAGCAGATTTATGATATTGCACTAATTCAACCCTTTAACTATCCCGACGCACATGATAAATATAATTATCTTCCTTTAGCACGCAGATCTGATTTTTTAAGCGCTTTAGTTATCGTTAAAAAAGAAGCAGCATTTAAAACGTTAACTGAACTCAAAAATAGAAAAATTGCGAGTACGGCTAAAACGGCTGCTGTAAGTCGATTAATCGATATGGAACTCAGGGATATGAAATTTGATCCGTATAAAGATTTTGAACGAATCTTTAAAAATAATCATTTTTCATGCTTACAAACTGTATTGATAGGGATGGCAGATGCGTGTGTAACATCTTATCGTGCTTTAGATCATTATGCGCAAATCAAATTACAGGACAGATTTCGAATCATCCACGAAAGTAAAAAAATACCTCATGTATTATATATAGTAAATAAACGTGTCCCCAAAAAAGACCTGAAGACTCTTAAATACACGATACTAAACTGGCATCTCACACAGGCTGGAAAAAAGATTTTATCCCAAAGCAGAATGTCCTATTTCTCAGAAGCAAAAAATGAGGAATATAATATATTACGTTAGTTAAAAAAATCATGAAAATAAAAGCTTTAAGATCATTAAAATACCGTATAGCGCTAATTGTTTTTATTCTAGAAGTTATATTACTGACCTTTGTTTTAACACACACGTTGAGCTTTATCGAACAAAGCGCAAATGATGATGCGCTAAAACGCCATAAAGTCGTATTTGAATTAATAAGAAGCGTAACACAAGATTCCTTGTTTGCAGGGGAATTTGAAGACTTACAAACCTTTATTGATACCATCAGTAAAGACAAAGAAATATTAAAAATTAAAGTCACTAATGATTCATCAATCATTGTAGCATCAGATACATTAAATGATCTTGGCACACCTTTTATTTTCAATGCAGATGAAATGGATGAGCAATGGCTATTTGATACCATTGGAGGATTGGGGAAATTGTATGTCTATTTTTCAAATCAAACTCAACTTGAGCACATTGCATCCGCGCAAAAACTGGGAATCACTATCGCAATAACTGGAATTGCGATCATTACCTGTGTCAGTTTATTATTTGGTTTCTTATTAACACGACGTTTAACCAACTTATCCAATGCAGTCAAAATATTTCAACGAGATGGGTTAACTATCAAAGTTGATACTAAAGGTAATGATGAAATTGCGTTATTGGGTGAAAGTTTTAACTACATGAGTTCTGAAATTAATAATTACATTATCAAATTAAAAAAAGAACAGGAACAATTAGAAGACAAAGTTTTACAACGGACACATGATTTGCATGTTGCACAAGATGAATTAATTAATAAAAATAAAGAACTGGAGATTTTGTCAACCACTGACCGTTTAACTCGTTTATACAATCGCGCTTTTTTAGAGGACAACTTAACACGAGAAATTGCACGGAGTAATCGAGAAAAACACACTTTTGGCATCATATTACTTGATATCGACAATTTTAAAATTATCAATGATACCTTTGGTCACGACGTAGGTGATAAAGTAATAAAAATAGTTGCTAACGCAATTTCAAATAGCGTAAGAAACATTGATATTGTTGGTCGGTGGGGAGGTGAAGAATACCTCATTATTTGTCCCAAAACCGACTTTGACCAACTCTATGATATTTCAAAAAGAATACTTGATTCAATTAGACGATGTGAAGTTCGAAAACCGAAACGAATAACCGCTAGCATTGGTATTACACTATTTAATCCAGGTGATACTCAATCTAAAATAATTAAACATGCAGATCTTGCTTTATACAACGCGAAAAATTCCGGGAGAGATTGTATAAAAACATATGATATTGATATAGCATCGCAAAACTAATAACCAACCTATAAATCATTAGCGTAATTCGGTTTACTTGATTTTAGTAACCACAAATATCCAATCACTCCAGCAAGAATTGATGCAACTAAAATTCCGGTTTTAGCCATCAACAAGTTTTCTGCTTGTCCAACATACGCTAATTCTGCAATAAAGATTGACATGGTAAATCCTATCCCACCTAATATTGCCACACCGACAATCTGATTGAAATTAGTACCTTCTGGTAAAGAACCAAATCCCATTTTTATCGCAACCCAAGAGAAACCAGCAATTCCAACCAATTTGCCAAGTGTTAATCCTACAATAACACCGAGGGTAACTGGGTGAGAAAGACTTTCCCCAATTGTTGAAAAATCAATGGGAATTCCAGCGTTAGCCAATGCGAAAATGGGAATAATTAAAAACGCGACCCAAACATGCATACTATGCTCTAACCGTTGTAGCGGCGTTTCAACTAAATGCACACCATTTTCCAGGGTCTGCAAAATAGAACGTTGTTGATCATTACGCATGATACTTTCACCTGGTCGGTAACTGTGATCAAACTTATCCATTAGTTTCCGAACCAATTTACTAAAATTTCCAGGCTCATATTTTGGACTTGCAGGAATGCAAAACGCCGTTAACACACCAGCCAACGTTGCATGCACACCAGACTTTAACATTGCTAACCACATTAAAAGCCCAATTAAAAAATACGGTGCGGGATGCCGAACACCAGCTCGATTAAAAAATATTAAAACACCTAAAAATATGCCGGCAATAATGAGAGCGTTAAATTCGATTTTATCTGTATAAAATAATGCAATAACTAACACGCCACCTAAATCATCAACAATTGCTAACGCAACCAAAAAGGTTAGCAGTGTTTTAGGCACACGGCTCCCAAGTAACACCATAACACCGACAGCAAAGGCGATATCGGTGGCCATGGGTATACCCCACCCTGATGTGTCACCATCACCCAAGTTCATACCAACATAAAAAAGTGCCGGTACCACCATTCCACCAATTGCTGCAACGACTGGTAAACTCGCTGCTTTTGGATTAGACAGCTCTCCTACCAAAATTTCCCGTTTTATTTCAAGTCCAACAACGAAAAAAAACAATGCCATCAATCCATCATTGATCCAATGATGTAATGTTTTTTCTAGAGTTAATTCGCCAAATGAAAATCCAACATTGGTGTGAAGTAAATGTTCATAGGAATGTAGCAGTGCACTATTTGCGACAACTAACGCGATAACTGCACAAGCCATTAATAACAATCCACTTGCGGTTTCGTCGTGAATAAACTGCTCAAAAGGACTTACGACTTTATCAAATACTTTTTCGAGTGGTGCGTTTTGGGTTTCTACTTCTGGTTTGTTTTCGCTGTCGTTTTGGCTCATTTTTTACTCACAGGCAAATCAAAAAAACCCATTTTAACATGCCGATAAAAATTATTTGATTAATCAATCAAAGCAAAGACGATTAAATGTACAAAAAAAACGAAATATAGCTTATTTATAATCCCTTAATCACAAATTACCAATTCAGGATAAAAAAAACGGAGAAAACTAATTTTCCTCCGTCGTAAATTTCCAATTACAGGTTGTAGTATTCATTATGCTGCTTTGTCTTCTGGCTTTTTCTGTCGCTCATATAGAAATTTCAAAACCTCTGCTCGATAGTGGTTATATTTCGAATTGTCTGCAAGTTGCAAACGCTGCCTTGGTCTATCCAATTCGATTTTCAATATTTCTCCAATTGTGGCTGCAGGACCATTTGTCATCATTACAATTCTATCTGAAAGTAAAACCGCTTCATCGACATCATGAGTAATCATAATGACAGTGTTTTTAAGTTCATTTTGAATTTCCATTAATGAATCTTGTAAATGTGCTCGAGTCAAGGCATCTAATGCACCAAAAGGTTCATCCATTAAAAGCACCTCAGGTTGCATGGATAGTGCTCGTGCAATACCAACGCGTTGCTTCATACCTCCTGAAATTTCATCGGGCTTTTTATGCATTGCATGATCCATATGAACCAATTTTAAATTATATTCAATCCAATCCTTCATTTCTGCTTTTGTTTTTTCTTTTGAAAAAACGCGCTTAACCGCCAGCTCTACATTTTGATACGCTGATAACCAGGGTAATAAAGAATGATTTTGAAAAACAACAGCTCTCTCAGGACCTGGCTCGTTAACTTCCTTTCCTTTCAGGATAACCCCACCACGCGTCGCCTCATATAATCCAGCTACAATATTTAATACGGTAGATTTTCCACAGCCGGAATGACCAATTAATGAAATAAACTCTCCTTCACTAATTTTAAGATCCACTTTTTCCAACGCTTTAAAACTACCAGTAGGAGTTGGAAAATCTATAGAAATATCTGTTAATTCTAAATAAGGGTTTGTCATGACTTTTCTCCTATCGTAATTCCGCTGATTTATCCCAACTGACCTTTTGTTGTAAAAACAACATAACCCGATCTAGCATAAAACCAATAATTCCAATCACAAAAACAGCTACCATAATTCGTCCTAAGGAATTTGAACTGCCATTTTGGAATTCATCCCAAACAAATTTACCCAGCCCCGGATTCTGTGCCAACATTTCTGCCGCAATTAAAACCATCCAAGCGATTCCAAGTGACAAACGTAAACCCGTAAACATCATCGGGATGGACGCAGGCAACACAATTTTAAACACATGGGTGAAAAACCCCAGCCTTAATACTTTACTGACATTTTTTAAATCTTGACTGATGCCAGCAACACCAACTGCAGTATTGATTAAAGTAGGCCATAAACAACATAACATGACGGTTATCATAGAGTTGATAAAAGATTTTTCAAAAGTGGGATCATCACTTACATACAATGCACTGACAACCATAGTCACTATGGGAAGCCAAGCTAGTGGTGATACTGGTTTAAATATTTGGATAATAGGATTCATGGATGAATAAAAGGATCTATTTAATCCACACAAAACTCCAATGGGAATTGCAATGATCGATGCAATGATAAAACCACTAAGTACTGTGATCAAACTCCTAAATATCTGATCAAAAAACGTATCTTTTCCAGTATAGGGTCTAATCTTCACTTTAGCATCAGGATTTTTTTCCAATTTTTTTGCGTTGCGTTTCTCTTGTCGTTCATAGAATGCAACTTCTTTTAATCTCTCTTCCTTGTGCTCGTCAACCAAGGTATTAAATTGCGACCAAACCTGACTTGGACCAGGCACCGCGCCCAACGATGTAACAATGCTTGGTGCAATAGCTGTCCATGCCATTAAAAAAAGTAGAATACCGACAAATGGCATTCCAATACTGATTAACAAACTTTTAATATTGATTTGTGAAAAATCACCTTTGAGTATATTCATCAGAGGTAAGCTCCATGAAAACATATATCGTAAAGAATTTAGTGCTAAGGTTGTCATCGTTAATTCCTCGCTAATTAACGTTAGTAATCCAACACCTCATCAGAGAATCGATTTCCGATGAGATGGTGAATCGTAAGTTTTTAAATCATTTGTTTTTGTTTTAAACCAATTGAAAACTTTTTCAAATAATCGTTTGGTTTTTTACCATCATAAACAATATTATCGATAAAATGTGTTTGCGGATTTTTGAATCCATCTTCTGTTTTAAAATCTGGAAATTCAGACGGTTTCACTTTACCTTCAGCAATCAACTCCATGGCGGCTTTTTTGTATATGTCAGGACGATAGACTTTTTTGGCAACATCCATATACCAGCTATCAGGTTTTTGCTCTGATATTTGCCCCCAACGCCGCATTTGAGTTAAGTACCAAATCGCATCTGAATAGTAGGGATACGTTGCGTTATAGCGAAAAAATACATTAAAGTCTGGTACTTGTCGCTTATCTCCCGGCTCATACTCAAAAGTACCGGTCATACTATTCGCAATAACTTTATAGTCAGCTCCGACATATTGACTTTTCGCCAAAATTTTCACTGCTTCTGGTCGATTAGCATTGTTGTTAGCATCCAGCCATTTAGCAGCGCGAATCATTGCTTTCACGACGCGAATATGAGTATTTGGATTTTTGTCAGCCCATTTTTTACTAACACCAAATACTTTTTCAGGATTGTCTTTCCAAATTTCATAATCCGTTACGACAGGAACGCCAATTTTTTTGAATACCGCTTGTTGATTCCAAGGCTCCCCTACACAATACCCATAAATGGTTCCTGCTTCCATGGTTGATGGCATTTGAGGTGGTGGAGTTACTGACAAAAGTGCATCCGCGTCAATGGTTCCGCTAGTATCGCCCTTGTGTGGTGCATAATAACCTGGATGTATTCCACCTGCAGCTAACCAATAACGCAATTCATAATTGTGAGTTGAGACAGGAAAAACCATTCCCATTTTAAATGGTTTGCCCTGATCTTTAAAATCTTCAACAACTGGTTTTAAATAATCTGCTTTTATTGGGTGTATTGGTTTTCCATCCGCCCCCATGGGAACATGTTTTTTCATTTTCGCCCAAATAGCATTTGAAACTGTAATAGCATTTCCATTTAGATCCATACTGAATGCTGTAATGATGTCTGATTTCGTTCCAAAACCAATCGTTGCACCAAGGGGCTGACCCGCCAACATATGCGCACCATCTAACTCACCATCTATTACACGGTCTAACAATACTTTCCAATTGGCTTGTGCTTCTAACGTGACATATAAGCCTTCATCTTCAAAATACCCCTTCTCATATGCAATTGCTAAGGGAGCCATATCGGTAAGCTTGATAAAGCCAAACTTGAGATCCTCTTTTTCAGGTTCCTCAACGCCAGCTAAACCCTGTTGTGAAAGTGACAACCCTAAGGCGACTGTACCAAGGACCTTTCCAACCGCTTTAAATAAGCTGGAAGATTTTGTATGTGTCTGACATGACTCTTTATGGTTTCTATATAACATTCTCATTTTCTCCATCACAAAAAAAAGCGCTCAGCAAAATAGTGTGACTATCACACTTATTTTGATGAGCGCCATTGCTCTTTTACAAACCTTTGCCGGCTTGTATTGATTTAACACGGTCCACCGTTGGACGTGTTATTCGTTATTCAAAGTGTATTAAAGCAGATTACGTGCCATGCATTTTTTTTCGCCATATCTCATTGTTTTAAATGTACTTTTACACTTTAACACTAATGGCAAATCGTTTATGTACGCACTAGAACTGTGCATAAATTTTTAAAAAATAGTCTTGTGCACAAAAATTATTAGAGAAGCGAATGAATGGTTATAAAGAAAAGTGGCAAACCCCGTTAAAGCGAGGTTGAGAAAATAACGAGGTTCACCACAAGAAAAATAATCGCAGATACTAATTGAATATTTTTTTAGTTAAGATCCTAATCCGATATATGTCAACGACAATTCATGATATTTTTAAGATCGACTTACAAATGAATTTCTATTTATATCTATGCACCTATCTTAAATTGGAATCCTAATAACAACACCTCCCATTACATCGCCAATTTTAAAATCCGATTTTGGCGTATCTTTATGATCGTTGTGACAAGAAACGCAAACCGGCGCGACCGCAACATCCGGATATACACCGGTAAAATATTTTGTTCCACCTAAGGTCTCTTCTGTGTAATAATTTTTTCCCGGATTATCAAATATATATTGTAAACCTGTTTTTTCAGCTTCTGTCTTTGCTGAGTTTTGTTTATTAATAGGCCACAAAGAAAGTAGCGAGTAGCTAAAATTCGCATCGGAATCTGCCACAATTTCAGAACCAAATCGAAACATTTGTGCTGGCAAAGGTAACGCTTTATCATCTTTCCATTGCTCACTGGCTTTAATTACTTTTTCATCTTTAACCAATCGATTAACCACTTTTTTAGTATATACCGTTCTATCTGCCACCATAACGGAATGCAATGCATCCGACATAACTTGCGGTGTAATACCGCCAGCCATAGTAGTCGTTTCCTTTGTACAACCCCCTAATAGGAACAGGGAACTTGAGACACATAATGTTGGTAAAACTGTTTTCATTGATAATTTCATTTCAAATTACTCCATCGTAGTTTATATATTAACAAAATTGTTAACCCTTTTTATCTTTTATCAGGCCTTTTCGTTTCAATTCCTCCCGTTTACGTGCCATTTCAAAACCTTCATTGGTGACACTAGGTACCCCTTGAAAATTGCTATTAATTAATTTCTTGTCTGCCAATGATTCCAATGAAAACTGCAGACCATGGCAATTCATACAAACACTCCTTACCATTTTTTCATTGGGCCTTAAATTATCATTTTGGTTGTGATGAACAACTATTCGTTTGAATCCATGTTTTCTTAATTCTTGCCTTGGCAAGTGGCAGGTTGCACAAGTTACACCTGATAGTTCTGGTAATGCTTTGGCATTTTCCTCAAGTACCAATTTGTAGTGTCGACTCTTCTTGTAAGCAAGACTGTGTTCATCATTGTGACACTCTAAACAGGCATTAATGGACGCGTGTAATCGGCTAAATGAATGATCCGAATGACAAGTTGTACAGGAAAACACTTTTTCTTTTACTTTTGCTTTTTTAGTCAATGACACTCTTGAGTTTTTCAAGTCAAATTTTACAAATTCTTTTGAATGACTCATACCATGACGACTCTGCAAAAAGGTTTCGTATTCCTGCTCATGACATTTCTTGCATCTCTCATCACCCACAGAATTGATCCACTCTAGTTTTTTTTCATGACAATGTTTACAATTAACTCCACTCGCTGCGTGTTTTGTAGTTTCCCACTGTCGTAATAGTTTTGAATTAAACGTGATAGATGGTGGACTATTTATTTCCAATCGACTTAATGCATCACCAAATTTTTCGTTAGTGTATTCATAGTATTCTTCTAAGTTGGTTTTGAGATTGGTTTGAATTGGAAGTTGTGCTGGCCGATTTCCATGCTTCACGAGAAACTCTTCATACAAAGCCTTGTTATCATGATAATTATGGCAACCTGCATCGTCGCAACTATCAAACGACATTCCTGCATGACTTTTTCGGTCCTTTGCTATTTTGCTGTGGCATAGAAAACAATAATCCTCTGGCATAGTGACGCCCATGGCTAAAGTACGGTCGGGATTATGTTCTACATGGCAGGTTACACAATATCGTGCATCTAAAATTGCGACTCTGTCTGCATTTCTTGGATCAGTAAATTTGCTTTTTGGATGTGAATCTTCAACACGTTTTAGCTCTGCCTTGTGGCACTTAACGCACGCTTTTTGGATAGTTTCACCCCCTTCAAAAGCATCGCCATGACAAGTTTCGCAAGTGAGTTCTATTTGGTAATGACCACTACTGGTTTGCCCAGGTAAAAATAAACTTTTATCATCACTCAAGAGTTGTTGAGTTAAGAAAAGACTTAATATCAGTGAACTAACTATCCACACTATCCAGCTTATGATTGTTGTATTGTTTTTCATAATATTAAAAGTAGTATACGGATAAAATGTGAAAACCAACTAAAACAGGTAAGGGCCATGATAAATAGATATGTGCTTTACTAGCGTAATTACGAAATCGCTTAACTTTATACGCCGCGAATTTGTGTTCATTTGCAATGATAAGACTGTAAACCACCCCAAAAACACCTACTGCTAAAAAGCACATCATCAGCATAAAATTAATATTTTCACCTAAACGTAAACCGGTATGACCAAAAAGAAAAATTCCTCCCAAAGCCGCCATACCCATATGCGCAATTCGCCAATGATGTAGCTCACCTATACGAAGAAATTGCATGCGTTTTTTTAGGGAAACTAACAAAGCACCAATGAATATTAAGCCTAACAGACTGTATCCACTAATTTGTTTGATTAAAAAATCAGTCCATAAATAATCTATTTGAATATTTTGTACAGAAGAAGAAAATGGTATCGAGGGAAGTAATAATACGGCAAACAGCATTACCCCCAATAAGAAACCCAGTTTTGCAATAACAACAGCACCTTTTAGTGCCATTGTTTTAAACGATGAAGAATCGTCAACGAAATTGTGTAGCAATGGTTCACAACTACCACAAATTGTTGATGCACCCGTTTTTTGTTGAATCAATGGTACGGTAGCCGCACCATTTGCAATAGCAAAACCAATGGTTTTTTTGTCTAAATTTTTACAATTACAAATAATTGCCCTATCAGGCCAGTTTGCGACATTTTCAGATAGATCCTCATTCCATAATCTCCCCTTTGCTTTAAACTGATAACTTTGCCATGGCCAAACACGTCGCTTTTGTTCAACTGCTTCACGAATTCTATCAAATTCAGGCCATACACCGATTCCCATAGCTCCTACTAATCGACGATGGCGAATTACCAAAGTTCGATAGTGTTTTGTTTTATCATTTTCAAACACTATCAGCTGATTACTTATGTTTTCAGCCGTTTCTCCTGTTTCACCAACACTAAATACCGGGACACCAAATAATTTCAATTTTGCGGCATTTGTGGAACCAAGGTATTGCGATGAGTTCCCTACTAAACTATTTGCTAATACTGCAGCTTGTTCATATCCTGGCGCAACTAATCCATATACTTGATTTTTATGTTCAACACATTCGCCTACCGCGTAAACATTCCTAGCCGATGTCTGTAGTTTGTTATTTACGGTAATGCCCCGCCCAATTTTAATACCAGCATCAACAGCAATTTTTTTGTTTGGGCGAATACCCGTAGCAACAATTAACGTGTCGCAAGAAAGCACTTTATTTTTACCTATTACGACACCAGTAACATGTACATCGCCAACAACTTGGGTAACACTGGTGTTTAGCATTACTTTTATACCCAGCGATAGAATTTCTTCGTGAAGTTTTTCCGATAAGGCATTATTTAACTGATTATTCATTAATTTTTTTGCATGCTCAATGATAATGACTTCAGTGTTATACTTTTTCATTGCGCGTGCTGCTTCTAATCCAAGCAATCCCCCACCCAATATTACGGTACAACGTGTTTTTAATCGTCTTGCAAATAAATGATCAACGTCTTTCATATCCCTAAATGTGTAGACATGACGCATTTTAATACCTGGAATATTTGGCAAATGCGGTGAAGATCCAACAGCTAGAATTAGTTGGCGATAAAACTCCATGTTCCCCATTTGATCGACAATATATTGTTGTTCGGTATTAATTTCCCTTACTTCACAGTTTTGATTGAACGTTACATTATTATTTTCTTGAGTATTTAATGGATTATTGATTTGCTCGCGAGTAATCTCCCCAGCTAAAAACGAAGACAAACCTACCCTGTCATAGGGTTCGAGCGGTTCTTTTCCATAAATCGACAACGAAATATCAGGAGATAAATCCACTAGCATCTGTGCTAGTCGAATACCAACGGGCCCTGTTCCAATTATAATAATGGGGCGTTCTGATTCTTTTCTTTGTAGATATTCTACTTTTTGCAACGCATTCATAAATTTTCCAAAAAAAAACGCCCACAGTAAAACACTTATCATGTTTACTGTGAGCGTCTTTGCTCCTATTGACCTACATTGATCAAACTAGCCCAACAATGGACCTTATCTATATCTAATTAAATTTTCAATTTTATCCTGACACTATGTTTCTTTAGGATAGTAATCTAAACATTGAAATCACATTCTCAGCAATTTCTCCCATTTTTTTATTTTGATCCATTGCCATTTTTCGCAACTTTTTATACGCTTCTGATTCACTCATGTTTTTATGTTCCATTAACAAGCCTTTCGCGATATCAATATTTTTTCTATCCTTTAATGATGTTTGAGCTTCATTTAATTGATTTCTCAATTTTTGAAATTCATTAAAGCGTAGCATCGCTGTTTCCACAATGGGTTTAATTCGATTTAGATCTAAACCATCTACTATGTATGCATGAACTCCAGATTTAACAACTTCTTCAATCACATCATATTCAGCGCTTTCTGAAAACATGACAACCGGCTTAGGCAGTTCACGATTGACTTTTCTTATCTGTTCCAAGTATTCCGAATTAGGGTTTTTTAGATCTATGATGATGCAATCTGGATCTGACATCTCTACATTGACATACAAATCATCCATCACTCCTAAAATTGAAGTAACAGAAAATCCACTTTGTTTAATGCCTTCAACAATTGTATTTTTTTGTTTATCAGCACTAGTCACTAACATAATGTTTAATTGCATAATTAAATTCGTAGCATCTTCAAGTCCTATATATTCTTATAAGCAGAACTCATGCCATTGTAAAAATTACACTATTTTCATTAGCTTACACTTTTATTTTTGCGCGGATTTTATATCTTGCACTAAGATGTCGATTTGCAATTAATTTAATGCATCCTATTAGTGCATTAGAAATGAAGATAAAAACCATTGAGGAATTTCAAATGATTCTATGGGGCAGAGAGATACTTTGATTCAGAATTTATCTCACTATCAAGGGTGTGTAAAAATTTTTCGAGTTGTAAAATTTCCTGGTCGTTTAACTCAATATCCAATAAATCACTTTTACCGATTTTTGTCGTTGGCGGATCGGCATAATGTTTTATGACATCAAACAGTGTTTCATATTGGCCAGCATGCATGTAAGGTGCAGTTTTACTCACATTGCGTAACATGGGAGTTTTAAATGCGCCAATGGTATGATCCTTTTCTTTAACAATGTATTTTAGTTCATCACAATATTTTTTTGGATCATCATTATATTGACTGAAACAATTAAAGGGACTTTTCAAAACGCTATTTGCACCGGTGTATCTACCCCAATCTAAATTTCTAGTGGATTCAGGCGGCGTTCCAATATTATGAAATCCAAAATCACTGAATAATGGCCCACTATGACAAATAATGCACATGCCCTTTGTTAAGAATATTCGAAGCCCCTTTGCTTCATCATTGGTAAATAGTTCCTTCATTTTTTTTATGTCTTGCAATTTCGCCGCTTTAACATAATCATCAAAACGTGAGGAACCCGGTTTCAGTAACGTTTCGTAAGACGCAATTGCCTTTCCAATATTGACAAATATTTTAGTTATTGCTTGCCTATCAACTTCCCTCATTTTATCCCACACATTTTTTTTCATCTCAGCACTGAAAGGTCCTATAAAATTTGGGAACCGACCTTTATCATGCAGATCAGGAAATTTTCCAAATAGGGACTCGTATTGTCCTTTTAATTTTAAATCATGATAAATGGCATGCGCATATTGCATACGATTTCCACCGTGCTCTAATTCGTTCTCCATCGGTCCAAGTGCTTGTGACCACAAACTGTCAGCTCTTCCATCAACAAAAAACCAATTACTGTAACTAACACCAACTATTGTCGGTGCATTTCGCTTAACTGAGGCAACACCAAGTGATCGTCTTAATCCATCTGTAAAATATAATGCTGGCTTGTGACATGTTGCACATGCAACTTTACCGTTCGCACTGAAACGTTTGTCAAAAAACAATTGATATCCAAAATTAATTGCATCCTTATTTCCAACAAGAAAATTATTTTTAAGAAGCGGTTGTTTTGGCAAATTTCCAATGGAAAACTGCTGCATACTTTGCACTAAACTTTTTTCCCATTGATGAGGATCAATCCTTTTTTTGATAGGTTTATCTTGGATGTTTTGTTTTTCTTGAACATTTGATTTTGTAACACATGCGGATAACATTAATAACAATAGGAATGTAAAACTATACAGAATAATTTGATTCATTTGGTAGACAAAACTTAATTGTTTATGTGAATATCAAAAACCACACGATCACGAACACCATTTTTTTGTTTAATATTAAATCTCATTTGCCAATGCCCTAACATACTAAATTTAATACCCTCAACCTTATAGTTTCCATCGCCCATATACTGCTTAATGATAGGTTTAGTGGGAAAATCATGCTTGTGCATGGGCATGCCGCCAAATATATACACTTTAGCATCATCCACTATCTTGCCATTTTTTGTTTTAACATTAACAGTCCATGTGTGGATTTTTTTTAATGGTATAGTTGGGTCATTGCTATACAATGTCACAATATAATTTCCATTCTCTGATTCTTTTTTAACTGCGCCATTTTTACCGGCAAACTTTATAAGTTGAGATTTATTTTGCTGTCCAGATTTCGCTTTATTTTTTTGAAATGCGCGATGACCACATGCAGTAAGAAAACTTAGTGTAACGAAAAAAAATAATAGATAACTGACTCTGTAGGTGACAAATTGTCTCATTTCGAAGGTACATCCTAAAAAGTTACAATGAAATTTTAATCGATATTAATATGTATGGACAAAATAAGCCCAAACATGACTCAATGTAAGTGTAGCCTAATTCATTTTAACTGATTTAAACTATAACAAAGATTAATTGTATAGTTAATAACCCGCTTGATTCGCCTACTATTTTAGTTAAGCAAAAAAAAACCCACTCTATGACAAGTAGGTTTTTTCTGTTTCACACAGAGATATCTGTGTCTTAATTAATTTAAAATTCGCCCTCCTCAGACGGTGCATCTGCAACACCTTTTATATAGTTTGCAGGCAAAACGACGTTCCCGTTAGCAATGGCGCCTTCTGCTCCTCGCAATGGTTCAATACAAGGTGAACCGAATTCCTTAGTACAATCGACTAATGTATTTTCAGATTTCCCTGCATCGTTAACTAAATTGATACGTGGATACTCAAAATTTGCGAATTTAACGCCACCCACAGGATTAATTTCACCCGATGCTTTAAGTCCGTTCAATCCTTGTGCTGTATGCATTGGCGCTGCACTTTTAACACCGCCACTCCAGTTGTAAACTGGAATAGAATCTTCACTAATATAACGCGCTAACGCTTCAACTGCATCTAGTGGAAATATCGTTTGTGGGTTTGATTCCATTCCTGTTTTATATTCACTCGGACTAACCATGACTAAATCGCCACTAGCATCTTTGGCAAGAATCTGTATCTTTTCACCAACTGTCGCTCGATCGTTCGGGCCAACGATTTTGTTTCGATTAATGCGATTCGCATCAGCGTCGTAATAATATGATGCATATGAAACAGTCGCACCTAAACTATTATTTATATCATTGTCGTTTGTTGGATTATTGTCTCCACCGGTCAAAGCGATATTCGAAACACGTGCACTGGTTGCCTTACCATACTTATTAAAGTTTTTGCCAGTAGGTTTGAAGTCAAAATTGACACCAGAGTAATTAAATACCCAACCACCACCCCATTTAAAAATAATGGGATTCATGGTGCTATTGCCAGATAGCTCAATTTCTTGCTGTAAACTGCGAGGCCAAGCCAGAAAATGACGCTTGTTTTCTTTATTGTCCTGCAACACACGACCATCTTTATCTAAATCAGCATCAGCAAATCCATCACCATCTGAATCAATTCCACTTAAATCTGGTGCTGCTTCAGATGTCGCCGTTGTTGGAATATTTGCTTTTGCGATCATCGGACCGATCGGCATATAGTGATATAACAAGCCCCAGGTAATATTATCGCCTGGTAAAACAGTATTCGTATATCTGAATCCACGAATGCCACCGACTTCAGATCCGGTTAGTGCGCGAAAGGAATCAGTAATTAGTGCATGCCCCGTTCCTTCAATCACCGCTGGCATCACTTTATCGGTAACACTATGTTCATTGGAAAAACGATTGCGTTCCACCACCATATCCGTTGACCCTATCACTTCATCCAACTGATGCGTTAAAACATGCCCGTTATATGGATTTACTGCGTTGCCACTTGCGATCAAATCACGCATGTCTTGATCAACTTCATCAACTAAATCCGCCATAGCTAAATCTTCATCAATGTTGTCTAAAATGTCGTGCGCGGTATATTCCCATTCCTTGATCTTATATCTTCCATTGACTTTTTTAACTTCAATTTCCAATTCGCCTATTTGTGCAATATCTTCACTGTTTTCAACGATAATAACTTTTTTACCTGCCGGATCAGTGACGATAACCGCTTTATTGGTCTCTTCATGCATATCGGAGGAAAAATAAATATCGGGACCGTTCCATTTACTATCACCCTGCCCTAAGTTTTCCGCAGCGTAAACATTTTCAGCGATACCCGCCTCAGACATTACCGCAACCAGGTCAACCCCTTCCACATCCCGCAAATGCTTAGTCCATTTTACTATTTCGTTTTGGGTAACATGTCCGTAATTTCCTCCCTCAGCAGATGGAAAGGTTGGCTGACCATTGTCATCACCTTTATATGCGGCAACTGTTGACGCATCCGCTGGATTTTCCTGTACATTACCGCCGACTTTTCCGTTAAAGCGAACATCATCTTTCCAATCAATGGGACGATTTTGCGGAAATTTGACTTCACCTTTGCAATTCGTAAAGGAAATTCCCGTTGTTATATTTGAGCTAACCACTTGGGGACCTCGGTTTGTGGTACAACCAATAAATCCTATTTTCACCCCTTCTTTTTCTATTATTCGATAGGGTGGCGTGAGCAATTTACCCGTCCCTTTATTCACTACGCCATTATCAAGGGCTTTTGTACCATTGATATATACGTTAGCGGCAACCATTCCCCAACGATTCATTGCTGTACTACCGTCAGCAAAGGTGACCTCTCTAAAGGGTGCGCCATAAGAGGGAACTAAACCATCTTCATTTTGGCCAATTTTAATAGCCATTTTGCTATTATCTGTAATTTCTCCGATGTCAGATGATCCGGATGTTTTTGTGGAGTCCTCAACACCAAAAAATTGCAAGTACCGATATATTCCATAGGAAAATTCCCAGTTACCCGGCGTAGCAACATCGATACCCAATTGATCAACCATCTGCACGAGTGCATCACCTTTAGTGAAAGTTGCCGTTGCACTTCCCGCTATAGTGTCACCTGTATGCACGTGGATTACATTATCTTCATGTTTTCTAATTTCATTGATTTTTGTAACAGCACGCGCCATTCCTCCTTCGAGAATAGCTGGGTTTGGTGAGTCTGCTCGACCATTCACATGAGGGTGATAATCACCGTGAAAATCACCAGAATGTATAAAGGTAATTTCCACTTCATCATCGTCGTCGTCATCTGCCCAGGCAGAGCCACCACTTACTGCAATTGAAGACAATGCGATTGTCATCAGTGATTTTTTAAATCCTAACTTCATCAAACTACTCCTTGTGTGTATTGAATGGTTAAAAAATACAGCTATTTCAATTTGCGAAGACAAATGAAAATGAAGATAAACGCAAGCAACAAAAACTATTCCTGTTAGTTTTTGTAGTTGCAGAAATGCATTAAATGAAATGGATTACACTAGGGGAGTAAATTCTTTGCAAGAAGATTTAGGAATGAATAATTCTATTCATTAATTAATACAGTTAGTGGTAGAAATTAATCGACTAATCTGCACGAAGATAAGGATCACATTTCTGAGCAAGGGTCGTAAGCATTTGCTTACATTACTGTATCATTTTTTCTTACAATTTTTTTAAAGGTTACTGTGGGCTAGCGGTATGAAACCCCGCCGTGTTTAGGAAACCACAACATGTCATTATTAAAAATAAACAATTAAAAGGAAATCACTTTACCCACTATCTAAACATAAATAAACTACTGTATCTCTCAAAAAATAGGCTACGAATCCTATGGAGCATTGGTTAGTAAAAAACATGCATGGAGTACTTTGGGCCATTGAAATTATTTGGGTAGGCAGTGTGGTTGTCATTTTTTGCCTATATTTCTTCGTAAAATGGCATTTTAACAAAAAGAAACTGCCGAAAAATAAATCCTTACAAAAATAAAATAATGAGGTTATTTTGAACTTATTTAATGTGAATCCAAACTATACATTTAATAATCGCTGCTTCACTCGCCAACTAAAAATTTGCAACCTATTTTTACTGCTCGTTTTATCCTTAACAGCATGTAATATCAATTCAATATTCAAAAACAACAAACCTTCGATTAATCCAGAAAGAGATTTATTTTATCAAGTGGAAATTTTACGAATAAATAATGAATTGAAAAAAGCCATTATATTGTACGAAGATTTTCTACTATCTGATCCCAACAATTTTAAAGTGAGATTGAATTACGCAAAAACCTTAGCCAATATAAATCAAAAAGAAAAGGCAAAAAGTCAGTATGAAAAACTTAATGCTGATAGACCGTCAAATAAAGACGTTATATTTACCTTAGCTCGGTTTGCAATGGATGAACAAGAATATATTGTCGCAAAAACCTATTTGCACCAACTTGACAATACGGATCAGCGGGCAATTTTTAATTTAGCTAAAATAGCCGAAATAAATAATCAAAATTCACTGGCATTCAACAAATATCTCAAAATCCAACAAGGTAGTATTTATTATTTAAATGCACAACTACGGTTAGCATCATTAACGGCGAAACTAGAGTCAATCGACAAAGCAAGATCAAGATTACACAATATTGTTGCAAAATCACAAGAAGATGAAAAAATAATTCTAGAGTTTGAGGGCAACTTATTATTTGAATTCGGTCTTTATCAAGAATCATACGACTTTTTCACCCTGTTATTAAATACCAGAATAAAGGATTCAAGATTATTATATTATCGATCCCTCTCTGCTGAACGGCTAGGAAAAATTGACGTAGTCATTTCAGATTTAGCCTATGTCATTGAACAAAACCCAAATAACGCGAAGGCATTAAATCAACTCGGTTACACTTTAACAAATCACAGTAAAAAATTGCCTGAAGCATTAAAATTAATACAACGAGCAAGAGATTTATCCCCAAATAATATTTCTATTTTAGACAGCTTGGGATGGGTACATTATCAACTGGGAAATTATAAAGTATCTCTAAACATCCTTTCAGAAGCGATCAAAAAGGAAAATAATGCAGAAATTGCTGCTCATTACGGAGAAGTACTCTGGGTAACGGGTGACAAACAAAAAGCCGTTGACGTTTGGAATAGCATTGATATCGGAGACAACAATCATTCGATTTTAAAAGAAACCAAGGCACGCTTTATTCAATAATTTTCGCCAAGTTGTCAGTTGCAATATTAATAGATATAATTAAACATTCGCCCTAGGAAAAATCTCCAACAGAATGCATATTCTCATTGTCATAGCTCATGGCAGTCGTCGTAAACAATCCAATGATGAAATCATTAAATTGGTTGAGGAATTAACGCAAAGTCATTCCCACGAGTTTGACGTGATCAAATATGCTTTTTTAGAAATCGCTTCACCTAACATTCCTGATGCATTATTGGAGGGGATTAATTTGGGTGCAGAAAAAATTTCGGTACTACCCTATTTTTTATCGGCTGGGAGACACGTTAGCGAGGACATCCCAATAGAAGTCGCAAAAGTCTCTAAAGATTATCCACAAATCAATATATCAATAAAACCACACATTGGCTCTTCGCCAGTTTTGGCAACTGAAATACTTCGAATTAGCAGTGACGACTAATTAAACACTATCACTCACATTTCTCAGCTTTAATGAATCTCACCCAATCAAGAGCGACAAATTACCACGGGTAAATTCACGTTAAATTCATACAGTGTCGGAGTTTATCTTACCAAGTAATACAGAATATTTTATACCTGCATTTATATATCACTTACTAGAAAATAAATTGTAATTTAGTTATTGACTAAATTTAACAATTAAAAGATTGTTTTGATTTAGTTAATCTTCTTTTCGGCCAAACAAACCAAAACAAATTAATCAGGTAAATGCTGAATCTAACTTGTAAAATACTAATCTACATCGTATATTTATATATGAATACATTATTAAAAATGTAATAGAGTTTTTTATAATAATAAATTTCGTGGTGGGGAATTCAATTGGCCTTACAAACAAAAATTAGAAAGAGAGATTTCAATCTCAATGACTCAATACACCACAGGGTGTGAATATTACAATAGTGACTTGATATTAAGCATATGTGGTGAAGTCGTCTTTCTGATATAAAAACTGCCAATTAAACAATTAATCTTTTCACTTTAGGGTGAAAACTCTATTTGATATCCCTTCCATATGATCAGTAACTCATTCTGCGGTCTCGTGCATTAATTGCGCACTTCTGCTGACTATTTAACCATTGCCGGTAAATATTGCGATTAATAAAAATAACAGCGTTATGAGGGTGCGGGCTATATATCCATATTTATATTTCTACGCATTTTAAATTTGAAACTCCCTGGGTATGCAACAAATAGGGTAAACACTTACTGAGAGTTAGCATCATGATTAATGAAAAACGTTTCCAAAAATGGCGCTCAAATGGCAGTCAAAGCAATCAAAACCGGATTCTGAAATTCACATCGGCTTGTTTATTTATTTTAATATTTTTAGCAGGATGTGATGGTACAACAGAAAATGGCACATCTGATTCAATGTCTGCCGTGTGGGATAAGACAACATCAACTTTAAAAGTATCTGGCAACACATCTGCAATGGACTCTGGCGTAACGATTACAGACGCGGCGGATGGCACCTTAATAGGTAATGCCTATGTTGACAATTCTGGTGACTGGAACGCAACGGCAACCGTACCTGCCTGTAGCGTCAATATCGAGTCTACCTCTGGAAGCGATACTATTGAAGTGGACAATGCACCCGCGAATTGTACAAGTAGCGAATCTTATGCTCGAGCAATTAGTAACGGAGGAGAACTAACAAGCGAGGATGACATCCCGGTAGACGTTCTCTTTACCAGTAATCCAGTGGCAAACAGTACTATTCCAAATGCTGTTATTCTTAATCCTCCACAAAATATCAGTATTAGCGTTGGACAAGTTATCAATTTTCAAGGTACTGCCGTGGGAACCGCAGTTCAACCACCATTTAGTTTTTACTGGGATTTTGGCGGAGCAGCGTCAAATGCTGCCATTCAAAACCCGGGTAATGTTCGTTTTGATGTGCCTGGAACATATTTTGTCAGATTATCTGTGTCAGACAATATTGGCTCAGTCGATCCAACACCTGCAACGCGTACAATTACAGTAAACAATTCGAATTCACCTATTGGGCTAACACCAACTCCACAAATATTATCGCCAACTCAATCGAATAGCGCGATTTCAGTCAATGTAGGAGAAAGCTTATTTTTCGCGGGTACTGCAACCGATAGCCTTGGTTCAACCAGCTTTACATTTGAATGGGATTTCTCTGGTATCTATCCAAATCAATTTGGCGCGTCTGTTGGATCCATTCCGTTTAACCGCGCAGGAACCTATATCGTTAGTTTATATGCAACAAACCAACAGGGAATTCGCAGTGTAACACCAGCAATGATTACTGTTATGGTTGGTACCAATACCGGTCTTAATCAAGCGCCGACTGGTACAATTACACGACCTCGAAACGACGTGACGATTAATGTTGGTGAAAGCCTTAAATTTAAAGCGAAAGGGGATGATCCAGATAATAACAATCCGCTTAAATACTCATGGGATTTCCAAGGTGTGCGATCAAATATCGACATGTCTAATAAAAAGACCGTGAACAATGTCGTCTTTAATTCACCTGGCGTTTACTTTATTCGCATGACGGTAACGGATGCGTTAGGAATATCTGATCCGAATCCACCGGTTAGAATGGTAACAGTACAAAATACGACAGTACCCCCAATTGGCGGAGGCAACGCCGTACTAAGTACGATCATTACCTCTCCACCATCTAACATCAGCATTGCACCCGGGCAACAAGTATTTTTTAGTGGTCAAGCAGTTTCAACTACCAATACTGGACCATTACAATACTTCTGGAATTTTGATGGTGCAGCAGTGGATTCTAATTTACAAACACCAGGACAAATTACTTTCCCGAGACCTGGCCAATATCAAGTAACCTTATTTGCAACTGATATAACCGGTGCAATCGTTGGAATTCCTGACTCTCGCACGATTACTGTCAGTGATCCTTCATCGATCGATGTTTCAATTTCATCTCCGCTAAATGGATCAACTGTTAACACTGGTACGCCAGTTGTGTTAAATGGCCAGGTCCAAAATAGCCGAGGATTTTCAAACTTACGTTATGAATGGTCTATTAAACAACGAGGTTCTAATAATCCGGTTTTCACATCAACACTATTATCTCCGGGTAATTATGTGTTTACCAATCCCGGCAGTTATAGCATTAAGTTAAAAGTGAGGGGTACTGATAGCTTAGGTAATAACACTGTCTCAAGCTCAGCAAAAAGTCGCATAACTGTTGTCGCAGGGCCTGTGGGCTCACCTGGCCCGATTTCAACTGGTTCAGGCATATTGCTACCGAGCTCAGACATGGTGTTGTTTGTCGGCAATACAGTTGATTTTGAAGCCAACAGAATATCCGGTACGAATATTCGTTATAACTGGAATTTTGGCGCTTTGAGACCACCGAGTGATGACCGAAATCCACGACCGATATCACTTACAACACAAGGTACTTATCTAGTCACTTTACAGATTACAGGCACAGGAACCAATGGATTGCCACTTGCCATATTTGATCAACGTACTATTCAAGTATTGCAACAAAATTCAACTTTCCCTGGTAATCCGCTACCTAATGCAGGTGGCCAAGGCATATTATTACCAACGACTGACATGGTGATAAATGCTGGTGAATTTGTAGATTTTGAAGCACGTGGTTTTCCAGGTACCGGAATATCCTATCGATGGGATTTTGGTGGTGCCAGTGCACCGCGTACAATTCGAAATCCACAACCGATAATGTTTAGTACACCTGGTACTTTCCTTGTTACCTTACTGGTAACTGGAATTGACACTGCTGGTATACCATTGAATGTTTTTGATCAACGTTCGATTACGGTATTGGGTAACGGAGGCGGATTCCCATTTCCAACACCAACACCAAGCCCGACACCAAGTCCTATTCCTTTAGGCACTGGCATATTAAGCCCTGTTAGCGATGTTGTTATCAATGTCGGTGGCAGTGTTGACTTTCAAGCTACGAGTGTCAATGGATTTAACGTGACATACCAATGGAATTTCGCAGGTGTTAGAGCGCCAAGCAATCAACGTAACCCAGCACCATTACGATTCAATTCACCGGGTAGCTTCTTAATATCCGTTAGAATATCGGGTACTGATTTAAATGGTGCGCCACTAAATGCGTATGATCACCGTGTTGTAACGGTGAACGGCTTTGGATCGCCTTCACCATTTCCTCCAACACCATCACCATTTCCACCACCTATAACGCCACCCATTCCAACAAGTATACCTGAAGGGTTTATCACTCAGCCTACGCAATCGGTTGTTAATGTGAGAGTTGGGGAACCCGTGGTATTCTCTGGAAATGGTTTTGATCCACTGGGCGTTGGGCAACTAAACTTCCAATGGAGTTTTGGTGGCGCGAGACGAAATATTGATTCGCAAAATCCAGGCACCATTACGTTTAACAGAGTGGGTACTTTCGTTGTGACACTATTGGTTAAAAATGCCTTTGGGCAATTTGATCAAACGCCACCAACCGTAGTGGTATCAGTCACACCGTAGTAATTTAATCATGGAAACATCTCTGGGGCGCTATATGCGCCCCTTTTTTTTGTGAAATCACAAATTAGGGTATTTAAATCGTTTCAGACTGATTATTTTTGATGGCGAAATCCATTTCATGAATTTCATTGATAGAAACCACAATCAAATATTCTGCCTATTTATTGTCAATAATTAAATTGAAGTCAGTGGGCAACTCAAATTGATTTTTTGGCGTATTAGAATGCAAATCAAAACTCGTCACTTCAAATATAGTCTTGCCGAATTGATCTTCTAACTTCACTGGAAACCCATTGTTTTTATATCGCATATATTTCAAATTATCTGCAACAAAGCATAGTGACAATTCATTTGGCAAAGATTTAAATGTCGTATTTATTCGATATTCTGTCATTAGCATTAATGCGGTAGTTCCCGCTTCAAATTCTGGTAACTTAGAAAGATACTCCGATTGACATATTTCATCATTCACTTTTAGCAAGTAAAACTCTGTCTCTAAACCGGCAATGATTGGACCTTTGCCATGATGAATATATTGGATATCTAATGTCTTGATTTCAGGTAGTGTAGGCTTTACCGCAATTTTTTGACTTGAATCGGTTATCTGTTTCTTGTTTTTATTAATTGACAATAAAGTTCTTTGTTTTGAATCCACTAACGTATAGCTAGACTTCTTTTCAGTTTTTATGCTTACCTTATCTTCTCCAATCCATATAGATTTATTTTCCCCATTTTGATTTACACTAACCAATACAGACGCGTGCGACAGACTCGGATACAAATGGAAGATAAAACACAAGCCAATTATATTTTTGTTCAAATAACACTCCATTGAGAAAATAAAAACATTGAATAAACCAAAACGATTATATTCTAACTTAACGCTTAATCCTAAAAAGATCAGTTGAACGCGAGTTGGTAGTGCAAGATATTGATCCGCTAGTGCTTTTAAAAAATCTTAGCTTCACCCTTAGGTTAAGCGGGCATTTTTTAAAAGTGCTAGCGGATCAAGAGCTTGTGCTAACATCCGCGTTTAACTGATTTTTTTAGGTTAATTCACACTTGGTTTAAAACGTGACTTCAATTCCAAACGCCGGAAACAGTAAAGTATTACTAATCGGCTCTGGATTTTCAATATTTTCATAATTGTCACCATAATCATATCCAGTCACATTCTTAGTATTTAATACATTTTGCACATCGATATAAAAATTCATTTTCCAAGTATTAAACAAAAATTTCCGCTCTGCGCGTACATCTAGCTGATAAAATTGTGGTAATCGATCTGCATTTTTTGTACTTGGATATATCGGTACTGGTCGTGTTAACTCTGTACCCTCTATTGGTACATCTTCCTTTCCGATAACTGGGTCGTATGGTAAACCTGACTTCCATTGAAAACGAAATCCCAAAGTCCATTTTTTCCAACTTCCCGTTAAAGTTTTAGAGAAAAGCAAACTAAATGTGTGTGGTTGGTCACCACTAAATGGTCGAGTAATTCTGTCTCTACCTTCTCTTGTGGTTTTTATGTAGGAATAACTCAACCATCCGGTCATTCCCTGGCTTAAATCACGTTTAACTAAAAAATCCAATCCATAGGCTTCACCTTTTCCTTCATTGCTAAAATTGTCTGGTGCCTCGTTTTCATCAATTGGTATAACCAAATCCGTCATTGGTTTTTGAAATAATTCAAGTTGATAGGTCCAAACATTTTGGCGTTTATGCCTTATACCAAGTATTCGATGCTCCGCTTTGGTATAACGTAAATTTGGATTTCCCGTTCCTGCAGCCAATTCACTGCCTCGTGGCAATTGAACGTATTTACCCCAAGCACCTGTGAACCAAGTATTTTTGTAAAACTCATATTCATACGAGAAACGAGGCAAAATCGAATTAAATACTGCACCACCAGTGACTTTGACAAAGCTGTATCGTAATCCAAATGTTGTTTTAAATTTTTCACTCCATAGATGCGAGTATTTCAAATAAGGTGCTATGGAAGCAGATTTAAATACGCGATCAACGCGTAATTTTTTCTGGCTAGTAAAATCATTTTCTCCAATATCTCCCTCGCTAGGTTGTCTCGTTAGCTTGGCATCGATTGGTGTGTAAGAATAAATAAATTGATTTCCAAAAGACCATTGATTTCCTTTTTTATTGATGACACGAATTTCAGGTTGAAAAAACAAGTCGCGACTCTCAAAGTCAAAATAAAATGGAGAGCCATCCACATCAGTACCAAATTGAAATCGTGTATCGTTTTCCGAGATAACAAACGGCATCGTATGAAATACGCTTGCACCCCAATTTTTTTCCCAGTTGACACTTAAGCTACGATAGCCAGCTGATGTACCTAATTCGCCAGCAGATTGTGGATCTAATATTCTGTTTTCATTAAAAACCGCTTTAAACTTGTCGGATGCCTCAAAATAACTTGCACGCACCTTTCCATTCACAGAATCATATTCCCATATAGTTTGAATATCGTAAAATACAGGCACCTGCACAACTTTGTTTTTTAGTTCATCGGGTTTATTTTTGTCTTCATCATCTTCAAAAAAAGAGGTAACCGTTTCTGGTGATAATAATAAATCAATATAACTTCGTCTTGCCGCGAAAAAAAAGCCGTGCTTACTGTTTTCACCACCGATTGGTCCCTCGAGAAAAAGTGAAGATTGGTATGTTCCAATAGAGTATTTTTGATGTAATCGATTTTTTCTCGGTGATCGTAATTTAACATCTAATACTCCACCTAAAACATCATTATATTCTGCTTGATATCCACCTAAAAACACATTGAAATCCGAAAGCAAGGCCGGATTAATAGTCGAGTATAATCCTCCAAAATGATAAAGATATCCTATGGGAGTTCTATTTACCCAAACCGTATTCTCATTTTGATCACTACCTCTTACATAAAATCCACCACCAGGAGGCCCGCCTCCTCCACTGCCAGTGGCAACAATTCCTGGCAAACTATCGATAACTTTTAATGGATCGCCACCTGTACCAGGCGCTGTAATAATTTCTTCCACAGAAATGGTGACTTTAGACGTTTTTTCTTCTATCCTCTCTTCAACAACAGTGAGAGACTCACCATCTACACTCAAAGGCTCAACATATACTTTTAATTCTCTTGTTCCTTCATCCACAGTTTGTCGATAAGTTTCATACCCTGATGCCAATATTTTAATATCTTCTGGTAAAACAATATCTTCAAATATGATGTTACCTGATTCGTCAGTTTGATCAAATTCTCCTGATTTTTCTAATACAATAGAAACATCAATCAATGGATCCCCCGTGCCTTTTTCATAAACAAATATGGAGATGTTCGCCGAGAAAACAGAAGTGGAAAAGCAAAAACAAAATACTATGACAGCATGGCGTATTCGATTTATTAAGTTTTCTGTTGTATTCATCATTTTTTATCAACTAATGTTAATAACGTCAAAATAGCAGTTAACAAGGAATTTGAATATTGCTCATACGGTTTTTTCTATACATTACTTATACGCTTCAAATTTGCACTTAAATGAACAATAAGTCAAGTACAACATTAGCAATATATAGAATACTATGTAGCACATCACACAATTTAGCACCATTGGCCGACTATTATTATTCTATACATTTATTATACATTCTATTCTTATTGAACAAAACACATAGGATGAACTCAAAAAAGGACCAAATCTACGGCTAAAATGGAGAATACAATGGAGCGGGCAAAAACACTTACTTTTATGACAAAATCTATCGCGATTCATTATTTAGCACTTCTAACGATGCTGATAATGGTTAATTCAATCCACATAACTGATAGTTTTGCCTCAGAAAGTAACGGCCACCCTCTTGTTGGTAAAATATGGTCAGTCAATACAAGCAATTTCGTATCTCCCAACGCATTAAGATCCGAGGTGCTTAAAAGTCAGCATACGATTGTTGGTGAAACTCACGATAATAAGGAACATCACGAAATTCAAGCCAAAATTCTAAAATGGTTAATTCAAGATGGACAACGTATCAATCCAGTTTTCGAAATGCTATCGGAAGACCAAATAAATCCAATTCGCAATCTAAATTTGACATCAAGCGACGTTTTTTTTGATAAGGTTGCGTGGGAAACTACCGGCTGGCCAGACAGAAGTTTATACAAACCAATATTTGATATCGTTATCAGTGAAAAAATGCAGATCACACCCGCGGAAATGCAACGCGATTCTTTACTAAAACTGATTAAAAATGGTAAAAATTCATTACCCAAAAATATTTTACAATCGCTTAAATTAGTTGTACTTGACAATAATGCTCGCCAACTTATCGAAAAGGAGATCATTGATTCCCATTGCGGGATGTTACCGAAGAAAATGGTATCACCTATGATATTAGGTCAACGAGTAAGAGATGTGGTAATGGCTAATTCCGTAGCACAAGCGGGAAGCAATGGTCCTACGATTCTATTTGCTGGCTCAGGTCATGGACGAAAAGATTTTGGTGTTCCTGCTTATTTATCGAAGATGAATCCAAATCAAAGAATTGTATCAATTGCCTTAATTGAAACCTTAAACGAAATTACAACTGCCAATGAATATAGTCAAATCTGGGCAAGTGATGTGATGCCATTTGACTATATATGGTTTACAAAGCGTGTAAACCGAAAAGATCCATGTGAAGAGTTAAAAGATCATTTCAAGAATCACCCAGCTTAAGTTTACACCAACAAATTTAATATTTTGATTCATCAGCCAATCATATTCGTATTTTAAAACCCCTAAACATATAATTGTGATGATCTCTTCGCGCAAGAGCTATTATGAAATTAACAATGTTATTTGTGACATGTGGCACAACACCTTATACTTGGTACTAGGGTTTTCATCGAATCTAATACTAAGTACATTATTCTATTGGAACAAATTACGCCCCTAAATAGGGGCGATTTGATATTTGTCACAACAAAAGAAACAAATATATCAGTTTCCTCAGGGCAAGTAGAAAACTGACACAAAAAGCCCACTAGAATTCGCGTGGGCTTTTAAAATCAAAACTACTCAACTGCTTCTAATCTAATTGTATTAGCATCATCAACATAAACATGACATTCAGGTAATCCGGATACACTTTGTTCAATTGCTTTCCAGCCGTATTTAACTGCACTTTCCACCTCTGAATCAACCAAGTTCAATAACCCTAAACTTAATATTTCAAGCAACCAGTTATAATCTGCATTTGTGCTGAAGTTACTGGTCCAAATATTCAAATTCCCTCCGTTACATTGAAAATTTAAATCAAAATCCACATCAACCGAGAGATTCGGTAACGGTATTCCCAATATTGAAGGTTTCGCGCCCATATCTAAATCTACATGCACTTTATTGCAGTTTGTATTTGCTCCTGGACAAGCATCTGTTATCGAAACAGCTTCGCCATATATGAATCCCCAATAAAGTGGCTCATCATGCATCATATGACCAACAATCCCTTCGATGCGATCCTCCATATCTTCACTGGTTATGCCAAAAGCACTTAACAGCCATAACGCACCATCTTGATTATATCCAATCCAATTCGGGTGATTACGTATTTCATTTCGACCGATATAAAAATAATTAGAATGGCCATTATCATTATCCATCCAATGACAACCGGATGGCTCATTATTAAAACTCTTTTCAAATACATTTACTTCATTGACAATGAGCTTAACCTGTTTCATACACCATCCATCACTGCCAGATTTTCCAAAATAAATTCGATTTATGTCACTCATGTCGGAAATACCTGACAAATTTAAATCGAATTTTTTGACTTGATTTTTCTCAAAATCATCTGTGGCATAATCCATCCAAGTAAAATTTCCGTGAGGCTCATAACTACCAGATGCCGTATTTAAACGTACCCAAATACCATCATCCGTATCAGCATAACTTACGTGAGAAGTTGTTAATTCTACTTGGACTCGCCATACCTTATTTTCTTGCCCATCAGTTGTATAAGCACAACGAACAGCAGAATTGCGAGTACCATGTTGATTGTAAGCTTGAGAACGAAAACAATATATAGTTTCTGGTTGTAAACCATATTGAGTTCTACTATAAATTACGTTTGGACTTAAAGCACCAACATTTCCAATCGTCGTCCAAGTGTAATTCGCATTTCGACGTTGAATTCGATAACCATTTTCATAATTTGAACTATCTTTTATTTTAACTTTTACACTATTCCCGGTGCGCTCAAATGTAGGAATTGGTGCAATCGGCGCAGTATTTCCATTTGTTGGATCATTTGTGCCTGTTCCTGTATCGACAACAATAGCGTAACTCACGGCACCATAACCTAGTGTCAATAGTGCTAACCCAGTTACAATAGTTGATTTCAATGATTTCCATACAACGTTTTGTATTCCCTTGTTCATGATTAATCTCCTCAGATAGTGAAATAAAATATTTAAAGTACGGAGATAGAATATCGAAATCATGTATCAATGAAATTTCAACTATGTAAAATATTTGTCACAATTGTTTCAGTAATTGTTACAAACAACCAATTGCTTAACATACCCAAAAATTAATGATAGTGAAGTAAATCACAATTTTGAATATTTATTTAAGCCACATTTTGATTGTTGGTTAACTTATCTCGATTGACAATAGGAAGTGAAAAGAAAAAAGTTGTTTCCTTTTCTGGAATAGAAGTGTAATCAATATGACCACGAAATTGATCAATGATAAATTTTACAATGCTGAGCCCCAATCCTGTACCGGTATGTTTTCGCGTATCGGATGAATCAGCTTGAGCAAATTTGTTAAACATTTGGGATCGAAATTCTTCTGGAATACCGCAACCATGATCAGTTACTGCCACTTTTACATTATTTTCAATCACTGATAAATTGATGTCAACAACACTACTGGTGGGCGAAAATTTTATCGCATTAGATAATAAATTTGTCATCACTTGTATGAATCGATCTGGATCAACATTCACATAAACCGGAATAGCGTCTGTAAATGAGAATGAGAGTGCAACATCAGCTTGTTCAGCAACAGAATGATTAATTTCGATCGCCTTATTAATGAGGGTAGCAATATCACAGCATTCCATGTCATAACGCATCTTCCCAGATGCCATTTTTTCCGTATCTAATAAATCATTTACCAATTTAGACAAACGGAGTGCATTGCGATTCGCGTTGTTTATTAAATTATGTGTTTGCTCACCAACCTCCCCAGTTACACCACTTTCAACGAGTTTTAACGAGCCACTGATGGCAGTTAGTGGTGTCCTTAATTCATGACTCACAGTAGAAATAAATTCACTTTTAATTCGGTCTACCCTTCTTCGTTCTGTAATATCTCTTACAATAACCGAGGCATGCTCCACGTCTTCCACACGCCATCTCGCTAAAGAAAATTCTAACGGAAAAATTACTCCATCAGAATGTAGGCCATCAATTTCCAGCAATGTGTTACTTGAATTTGATTTTGAGTCTTCTTCTAGAATCATTTCATTAAGGTGATAATCATCAATCGAAGGAAACAGCTTAGTCAACGGTGATCCAATTAATTCTCCTGAATTGAATCCAAACATGTTTTCAATTGATTTATTAACATAAATAATAATACTATTTTCATCAATTGATATTATTCCATCATTGGCATTATCTGTTATGGCTTTAAATTGCCGCTCCCTTTCACTGAGTTTATTCATTCTAAAATCGGCAAGCGCTTGAGCCCGCTTTTTAGATCTACCCAACGCTAATATGACATTAAACAACAAAAAATCAATTACTACTCCACCCACTGCAACTAACGTTGGTTGACTGCTAGCCGTAGCTTGTTCAAATACAGAATTAGATCGATATAAAACCGTCCATTTATGACCACCTATCTCAAATGTATTAACCAAATTATATCGAGATTGACTTTCCAAAGAAACAATCTCTGAATGTGATTGGGTATCATATAAGAAATTTTCTTCCTTAATTTCGGTTCCATCCATAATAGTAAATTCTAATTCGGGTATTCCAATCCCAAGAATTCCCTGCATTAAGTCTCCTATACGAAGAGCGCTATAGACAACACCTGAAAAGTACTCACGACGATCAACCAAGGAACTGACTTCTTGACTATAATGGGGTAGGTAAATAAGAAAACCCGCCTGAACACCAGAATTTGTTTCTTGAACTAAAGTGACTTTGCCGGACAATGCTGTTTTACCTGAATCCATAGCACGCTGCATTGCTTCACGACGTACTGGTTCTGAATACATGTCGTATCCAAATGCACGTTGATTTCGCTCATTAAAGGGTTCTAAAAATATAATTGAGCTATAGTGATCACGTTGTCCTTCAGGTTTAACCACAAAATTGGGAAACCCTTGACTTCTAATTTCACTAATATGTGAATCTAACTGACTTGGTTTAAGCCACTTTGCATACCCGACACCCAGGGTACCTGGAAAATATTTGTCAATTTCCAGAGCATCAATATATTTTTTCCATTCCTGCAGTTCCACAGCATTTGATGCTTTAAATAATCCCAAACCACCACGTAATACTTGTTCATAATTTGTGAATCGTTTTAAAATTGCATCCTGCGCTTCGGCTACTTGAAATTGAAATCGTTCTTTTGATCGCTGTTCAGCGTAGTCATTGGAAATTTTCCAAGCAACAAATGTGATCATGAGAGATATAGCAAGTATAAACCAAGCAGTTGTTGGGCCGTGCAACCATTCAACCCATGTGATGTCTTTGTCAGAGCTGACTACTTTGCTATTGTCGTTAGTGGAATTTTCTTTCATATAATCTAGAGTAAATGTAAAAAATATGACAAATTGATACCCAATACAATCGTATCGACTTAGCTATATACTTCTTTAGATATAATAGTGACTAACAGAACTCTATAATAAATAATTCGTTGATAATAATGCAGAGGAAATAGAAATTAGCTCAATAAGTCTAATTCTAAATAAATTAAGGCTTTTTAATCATCTAAATTTTCATCTTCATCGATTGACTGCATTTCAACCATATTGCGTAATTTCCTCAATGCAACCACCTCTATCTGCCGAATTCGTTCGCGAGTAATATTAAATTGCATTCCAATTTTCTCTAATGTCAGCTCATCAGAAACACCAATACCAAATCGTAGCCTCAGTATTTTTTGTTCACGTGCACTTAAACAATCTAATTTTTCAGTAATAATATTTGAAATACTATCTTCACTAATCTTTTCAATAGCAGAATAATCATAATTGTCACTGATTAAATCAAATAGGGTTAAATTTCCATTTTCACCAATGGGCTTATCCATGGACAAAGGCTCATTAATCAGTTCGTTAACTTCTTTTACTTTGGTCACGGATAGTTGCATTAAATTCGCCAGTTCATCGTTTGTTGGGTTTTGGCCATGTTTTTGATAAAACTTTCTTACCAAACGATTTTGCTTACTTTGGCGTTCCGCCATATGAACTGGAATTCGAATTGTTCTTGCTTGATCTGATATAGCCCTTGATATTGATTGTCTTATCCACCAAGTAGCGTATGTTGAAAATTTAAAACCTCGCTGGTATTCATATTTATCAGCTGCTCGCATTAATCCTATATTACCTTCTTGAATAAGATCCAAAAATGGTAATCCGCGATGAGTGTAACTTTTTGCAATGGAAATTACCAAGCGCAAATTGGCTTCTACTAAAATATTTTTTTGTTGTGACAACAAATAATCTAAATATTTTATCCTTTTTTTAGTTTGAATATATTGATCAAAAGTATTCCCTAAAGAGTGCTTTAATTGCAAACCTGAGTTGAATATTTTTTTTGCGTATGAAATTTGGGTTGGATCAGTTAGTTCACAAAGCCTTAGGAATGATGCAAAATTTTCTCTATCAAGGCATGTCAAAAAGGCGGAAAAGCTCTTACCACAATCATTTTCATTACAAGATAACTTGCTCAAAAATAATGAGAATTGGTGATTTAACTCTTCTACGTGAATATTATACGTGGTTAAATTATGGCACAAACTCTTTAAATACTTCGGCAAGTAATTAAAACTAGTAAAATATAAAATAGTTTTTTGATCTAATTGTGAAGGATGGCAGGCACTAGAATTTTCCATAACATTTACTAGCTCAGAATACGTAATCAGTTTTTTCTCTAATAAATCATCTTTTAAAGATTCTAATTTTTCACGATTTGCTGATTCATCATAGTTATTATTTATGTTGTTTTCGTGTTTGTTTTTTATCCAAAAATTATCGATATTATCATCGACTACACGATCCACCCGTTCTTTTGAGAATCGAAATACATTTTGAATTGCCTCTGTTCCTAACGAAATGGAATTAATTGTATTGTTCAAATAAACATGACTGATCTTACAGTTTGCTAATTCATTTTTTATTTCACCTTCCAATTCCTCCATTTTTTTACCTATCTCAATTTCTCGATTTTTTGAGATTAAACTCACTGAACCCATGTCTCTCATGTAAAAACGGACTGGATCGGGGGTATTATCAACCTCGATGTTTTCATTGTTAACAGATTCAACCTCTAAAGTTGAAACCGCCGCAGATTTGCTTCCCCCTCGATTATCATTATCCTGCTCCACAGGATCATTAGTTGCCATATCAGATTCAAGTTCTTCAATATTAGTACTGTACTCATAATAATCATCTTTTGTACTATCGAAATTTGTCGATAAGTCTGTTTTTGATTTCATTGAAAGTCCTATTAACTTTACCTATACAATACTTATACACTTATTACGATAAGAGTCACACTTCGAACAAAAAGTTTCAAGTGCGTATTAATAAATCTGAGGAATATATCTCTATTAAATAACGAAAATTAGGTCAAAGTCTGTTAAGTCATTGATTTATATCTTTGTATAGATTCCTAATTCGACAGGAAATGGATTCAAATATAGCGTTGACTCAACAAAACGATTTTTGTACTTTTGAAAGTAATTATTTAACAGAATAATAGGTGCAATTAGTGGCAAATCACCATGTCCATATCGAGTAATCACTTCAATCATATTTTTCTTTTCTTGTGCTGATAGGTGTTTTTTAAGGAATCCTTGCAAATGCTGTAACACATTCACATTATTGCTCCTGCTCGCAGGAAGTTTAAGAGTTTGCATAAATATAGCGATATACTCCTGCGCAAGATAGTGAATGTTTTCACTAGATATCGATGCGACCAATTGGCCTAGCTTTCGATATTCTGATTGATTACGAGACAATAAAATCATTTTGTATTGAGTATGAAATGTAATTAATTTGTGAGGCGTTAATTGCTCTTCATTTAACTTATTCCAGCGATAATACGCGTATACACGATGCAGAAAGCTATCCAGTAAATTAGCATCATTTAAACGGCCCTCCTCTTCCACTGGCAATAAAGGAAACTCGCTCATCAATTCATTTGTAAATATACCGCGCCCAACCGGATCAACTCTATTAGGACCATAGACTTTAACTCGTTCCATTCCACAACTTGGTGATCCTTTCTTAACGACATATCCTGAAAGTTTTTTTATCCAATTTAATTGTGGCAGTATAATTTTTTTTAAATCTTCAGTAACATCAAGCGAATCATCCTTAAATCCCACCGTTTTTAACTCACTATGCTGTCGGACTAATTTTATGGTTTGACGAGGCACTCCCATGCCAATTGCTAATTCAGGACAAAAGGTTTTCAAATTAAAGCACTTACTCATTACTTCCATTATTTTTGCGTCTCTTCGGTGGCCACCATCAAATCTTACGTTTTCACCCGCCAGGCATGCACTAAGACCAATCGTAATATCATTTTCCATTAAAGTATCTCCAAAAAAAGATAAATTTCAATGATAATACTTATACATTTCCTGTACATTTTTGTAAAGTCATGTATCATATTTTATATTGTGAAAAAGCGGATAACGCGCACATAGGAGAAATATCAATATATTGGAATGAAGCTTTATGTGGACAACCTAATTACATCAGCATTATTTACAATTGCGGGAAGCGATTACGAAAATGAATACCTATCAAAAACAACTGATTTCTACTTGGATTTTAACGCTAGCGGGATTCATATGTCCTCCAATTATCTTTCTTTTACAAAAAAAGAAAATAGCTACATTGATAAGTGGCTCCTTAATTTTACTGAGCCTATTCTTAGCCGGCATATATACCCGTAGCGTTATGAAATTAGGTGTTAATGTGCATCATTTTAGTTTCACAACAAGGCAAAATGACGCGTAATAGCCGGACTATTGCAAGGAATTTTAACGCGGTTGTGGAATTCAAATGGTGTGCAGTAAGACCTAATTTTATAACGCTACGGGTATATACATCGCAAAACAACTCGCCTTTTCCAATATGGTCATTTCCACTCCATATTGCAGTTTGTATTTTCAGTGCATATAAAATGTACCAAATTACACAAAACGAAAATTGCTCAAATAATTCACTAAAGACTGGTCTATTGGCGGTTACAATAATTGCAGTTGCTGGTGGGCTTTGTTTCTATGGATACAAGACATTTTTCTCTGTATATCAAATTGCTGCGATTTCTATGAATCCCAATTTAATACACGGCGATATTGTCATCACGCAAAAAGTGAACCTCAGTACAACAAGCAATCTCATAAAACTGGCCCAAAAAACATCCTTATCTAGAGGAGATGTCGTGATATTTCAACACCCTCATAAAGATGAAATTCAGGTAAAACGCATTATTGCTCTGCCAGGAGACAATATTAGGTTTGATGGAAATGTAATTCAAATAAACTATAAGGTAGTAAATCAACAGTTAATTGATTCCAGTTTCAACAATTCAAACTTCAGATGGTTAAAAAATTCTTTATACAGAGAGGTAAATGATGAAAATACGTATAAAATTAGTATAACTGGCGATCTCAGTGAAAAAAAAGGTGTAGTGGACATTCCATCGGAGCATGTTTTTGTCATGGGTGACAATCGAAACCAAAGTATCGACCGTCGAAATTGGGGGGTATTACCATATAGCAATATACTAGAGTCAGCAATTTTGATTATATGGAGCATAGAACCTGGAGCATTTCCAAAAATTAGGTGGAACAGATTAGCGACTTGGGTAGACTAAGTGTTGTATAGTGTTTGTAATGAATTTCCTGGTGAAAATATAGTATGACTAAAATTACCAACTCTGAGGCATTAGACTCAGAAAACCAACAAACAAAATTTTTCCCCATACGAACGGTATCCGAGCTTACCGGAGTGAATTCAATCACACTCCGTGCCTGGGAACGACGTTATGGCTTGCTTGTGCCACACAGAACGCCAAAAGGCCATCGACTTTACACCCAAGATGATATTGATTTAATTCATCAAGCTGTCGAGTTACTAAATAAAGGCGTATCAATTAGCCAAGCAAAGCACCATTTATTACCTCAAAAACTTCAGAAGAAAAAACGCACATCAAAAAAGGTAGAGGATACCGCCAACACATGGGATCAATATCAAAAGCGCATCCTTAATGCCATCGTTAGGTTTGACAATAATTCTCTAATCCAAACCTACAATGACATATTATCTATTTACCCTCTTGATATTGTCATGACTCATTTGATCTTACCCATATCCCGATTACTCGGTAGACGATGGGATAACGGAGATGGAACAATTGCTGAAGAGCATTTTTTTACTCTATTTTTACGAAATAAAATCGGCGCACGCTTCCATCACCAATCTTCAAAACTAACAGGCCCAAAAATAATTGCGGCGTGCTTTTCTCAAGAACAACATGAAATCGGATTACTGATTTTTTGCCTTGCAGCAACTGACCATGGCTATGAGGTTGTATCCCTTGGCTCCGATTTGCCACTAGAAGAATTGATCTTAGTTGCAAAACAAGCAAATGCAGACGCCATCATATTGTCTGGGACCAATGAATTATCGACTGATATATTAAAAGAAGATTTGTCTAATTTAGTTAATTCAATTGATATTCCCACATTCGTTGGCGGAGATGTTTCAATAAAATATTTTGACTCGATTGTTAGCGCAGGGGCACACCCGATAGGACAGGACATTCAACATGCGTTGAGAGAAATTGATTTGGCGATAAAACTGGAATAATTTATCTAATGTAATTTCACCTGTTAAAGAAGTTATTTATGAAATTTATTAATAAGTTAATGTCAAACTAACTGTTAAATAAGGAAGCGAATATTATGAAGTTACCGATTTTAATACTATCTATACTATTGCTCGGAATCAACAATGCATTGCTAGCGTCTGAGAATAACACTTGCCCAAAGACACTAAATTTTACAAAAGCCAAATTAGCTGAAAAATCTGAAATTGACCTTTGCGCCGAATACGCAGGAAAAGTGGTGATGGTTGTAAACACAGCTAGCTATTGCGGCTTTACAAAACAATATAAAAGCTTGGAACACATTTATGAAAAATATAAAGATAAAGGTTTTGTTGTGTTAGGGTTTCCTTCAAATGATTTTGGTGAACAAGAACCGGGAAATGAAGAAGATATAAAAGCGTTTTGCGAAAGAACCTACAAAATTAAATTTCCCATGTTTGTGAAAACATCGGTAAAAAAAGGGACCAATGATCCTATGTATTCTACTTTAGCCAAAATCGCAGGTGAACACCCATCCTGGAATTTTCACAAATATCTAATTGATAGGAATGGCAACCTCGTATCAAGTATTGCCAGTAGCATTGACCCTTCCACACAGAATGTTACCAATAAAATTGAATCATTACTTTAACCTAAAAAAATCAGTCGTTCTAAAATATATGGTTTGTTTGTGCGAATATAAGCGGTAGAGAACAGCACGCACAGACAAACTACCGCTTTAATTGTATTGGTATTTGCCGTCAGTGTTATATAAGTCTTTCATTTCGTTTTTGCCATTAGCTCTATAGTTAATCAATTTTCTCGACGTAATAAGTCTTCTACTTTCAGTATCCCGACACTCTATTTTTTTTGCACCTTCTCATGATTCTTTTATCCAAAATCTTCCTAATGCGGCTATCAAATCAAATTATTTATAGTTCAACTTAATGATATGAATGAAAAAAAACCTTTCCTAAAAAATCGGCTAAGTATTCACCTAATTATAAATTCTTCCCATCATTATTTTATTCAATTTGCGAATACAGACGCTATAGCATCCAAATCGCTAGCTAAATAATTGTCTCTAAGCTACTCTAATAATATAGAGTCTGTATTGAACATAATGAAAAAGATTATTAATATATTGCTGTAACTTGCAAACGCGTTGGGTAGGGGGGAGGCTCAATGTTAAACTCCACTATCAATTCAAAATATTCCATCTTATTTTATCTGTTGATTTTTGTACTGGCATACTCAACCGCCAATGTAAATGCTGCGACCTTAACAACTTCGAAGAATCCAATTGATGCAAATCCTAACACGCTAAGAATTGCTACTGCCAGATCCGCATTCGACCTTGGCATTATCGAATATTTAGCGAAAGAATTTCAACGCAAATATCCCCACATCAATATTCATCTAACACATGGCGGCGTATTGAAAGTCATTGAAGATGGTAAGAATGGACAAGCCGATGTTGTGTTTACACATCACCAACCAAGCGAAAATATCTTGGAAGAACAAGGTTACGGCTTACATCGAACAAAAATCATGTACACTGAGTATGCGCTACTCGGCCCAAGCGATTCAGACTTACCGTTTGGCAAATTGAACAATATCGTTGAAGTATTACAATTACTCTCTCAAGAAGAGGTTGATTTTCTTGTGCCCTCACCCAAGTCCGGCACTTATATGAAAGTTGCCCAACTTTGGGCAAGCGCAGGTATTGATCCCAATTGGCTCGGATACGAAAGTACTGGTTCCAGTGGCTTTGCAACACTACATCAAGCGGGGGTTTTTAGTGCTTTCTCCATTATAGAAATGGGGACTTACCTAGAGAATAAATCCAAAGTACAAGAAAACATTTCTGTTTTGTATCGTGGTGATGTTTCCCTTCGCAACACCTACAGCCTAACAATAATAAATCCTAATCAGGTTAAGAATGTCAGTGTTGCATCTGCAAAATTATTTTTAGATTATTTAGTGTCTGATATTGGGCAACAAAACATTAAATACTATGGTGAGAACAAATACAATTCAACCGTATTTATACCAGCTGCCAGATTTGATCAGGGATTAATAAAGCGGCGCGCAAACGAAAGCCTCAGCAAAGAAAAAGAATTTGTAAACCATTTAAAATTAACAATTCTAGGAATCGTCGCACTCTTTGTGTTAATTGCGTTTCTGTTTAGCCGAAATCGAAATCTAAAAAAAGTCCACTTAATGGGTGAACTTCGAGGGCTGGAAATAGAACGTGAACGTGATGAATCATTAATGATGAATAAAGCACTTGAAGCCGAAATTAAAGAACGTGAGAGAATTGAAAAAGTATTATCGGATACCCTAAATTCATTACAACAATCGGAAATAAACTTACATGAGGCAAAAGAGAAAGCAGAAATAACATTACAATCAATTGGTGATGCGGTAATTACAACAGATGTTAATGGAAATATTGAATTCGTAAATGAAGTTGCTGAACACCTCATTGGAAAACCAAGAGAAGAATTAATTGGCAAAAATGTCAAACATGAAATTCATGTCATTGACGAAATTAGCAATAAAATTATTGAAAATACTGCGACACGTTGTTTAACAGAAAAAATATTTTTTAAACAGGAAAAAGATCACGTTCTTGTTAGAACTAACGGCAATCAATTAGCTATAATTGAGTCGGCAGCACCAATCCACGACAAGGATGAAAACTTTATTGGTGTAGTCATGATTATTCACGATGTGAGTAATAGTAGAAAAATGGCAAGAGAATTAAACTTTCATGCAACTCACGATGGGTTAACTGGCGTGTTTAATAGACGAGCTTTTGAAATGCACGTTGAAAGTGCTATTGTTGAGGCAACAAACTCAGACAATATTCACGCTCTCTGTTTTATTGATATGGACAAATTCAAAATAGTTAATGATTCTTGCGGACATAAAGAAGGAGATAAGTTACTTAAAGTTTTTGCAGCGTTAATGCAAGAACGTTTAAGAGAAAATGATATCTTTGCGCGATTGGGTGGTGACGAATTTGGTATTTTGCTTCGATACTGTGATATCAACAAGGCGCTAGACATTGCTAACGACTTAAGGCGCACCATAAAAGAATTTCGCTTTGTTGTGGAGGAGCAAATTTTTGACATTGGCATTAGCATTGGAATAGTAGAAATAACAAAAGGTGAAGAAAGCCTTTCTCAAATTCTCAGTAACGCTGATATTGCTTGTTATGTTGCAAAAGACAGAGGCGGAAACTCAGTTTATTTGTATAAACAAGATGATAAAGAGATAGAAAATCGACATGGTAATATGAAATGGGCTACACGAATTAAACAAGCTTTAGAAAATGATGACTTTACCTTATATTATCAACCCATCGTAACACTCAAACCTGACATTTATACCAAAACCTGCTACGAATTATTGCTTAGATTAAACAATCATGACGGTCAAGTGCTCCTACCAAGTATGTTAATACCAGCTGCAGAAAGATACGGTTTAATGTCAAAGATTGATTTGAGAAATATTCGTCATACGTTATCATTTTTAGAAAATAATAAAATCGATAATAATTCAATATTTTTTATCAATTTATCTGGCCATTCCATAGCGAGTAGTGAATTTTATGATTCTGTGAATCAACTATTCGAACAATATACAGTAAGTGCAAATAACTTATGCTTCGAAATTACTGAAACCGCTGTCATCGCAAACATCAATAAGGCAAACAAGTTTATTAAACATTTTCGTAAAAAAGGCGTTCTTTTTGCGCTTGACGATTTTGGAACGGGATTAAGCTCGTTTTCTTATCTTAAGAACCTCAATGTTGACTTTATTAAAATAGACGGTGGTTTTGCCATTTCAATGTTGAATGACTTAATTAGTCACGCGGTCGTGGAAACAACCATTAAAATGGGGAAAACTGTTGGTACTACCGTAATCGTTGAGTGTGTCGAAAACAAGGAAATTATGAATCGTTTAGTGGAATTTGATGCCGACTATGTACAAGGAAACTATTTACAACCTCCGAAACCATTGCAGCAATGGACTCCATATAACAAAAATCAATGTGTTTCTACTAAACACGTAAAACCAAAAATACTAAATAACATAACAGAGGCCTGTTAAACATTCTTAATGAGGTGCCGACAATCAGAGATTATCGCGCTAATTTGAAAACGTATCGGCGTGAACTACATTAGCATCAATCACGATATAAGTTGAACATTGTAGTGATTGCGCCTCAAAAAACAACTTGGCTGTATCAACGGTACATTCGTAATTATAGTCAGCCAACAATGTCCCCCAATCTGCACGAGAATAGCGAACTATACCCCCCTTCATTGGAATGACTTTTCGTTGTAACGCCGTTAACATGCACTGAGGCATACCATCCTTTCCCTGTGACGTCCGAGCGCTAAAATTCTGCCCAACTAAACTCCCATCATAAACTTCGTTTAAAATAGAACGACTAAATCGCCCAGAACAAGATAACTCTTCTATCGATTCACCATCACAAATGACTATTTCGTAACTGGAGTCAGATGTATTAGACTGGCTTAATCTGAGATATTTGCTGGCATATTCAACCGGTTCCCCCCTAACATCGCAATGCTTAACATTCAGAAACGCTTGTTTGACCTCATATAATACGGAATTGGAATCTGAATTCGCGTTGTTTAGAAATACAGCAAAGAATACCAAGAAAACCAGCAATTGGTTAAATAATTGTCTGATATACATGAATTAATCAATCGTCCAAAACTTTGTTAACCATATACTAAAGATAGTAGATATTTAGCAATTTGAGTAATTGATCAAACGATTTTAACCTTTGGAAGCAGGCTAGTTTTTTTATGAATTTGCCTTATGTTGTAAATATTAAAGAAAAATCCATATTTAGTATTTTTGTGACCAATAACTTAGTGCTTCAAACGAAAATATAACTATTTAATTAAATAAATCATCAATCATCCAGAATTTGTATAATAATGAAAAAGTGGGATTAAATACTCCACGTTAGACATATTATTTAACGAGTTTGCCTATCTATTTTCTTAATCTTGTTATTCATTCAATTCCAGTATGCGCGATGAATTTTTTCAATTGCATCGGTATCACCAAAAAAAGATGCTCGCCCTATTGTGTTAATTAATTGAGGTGTCCCATCAATTAAACTTTTCATTTTTTTATATTGGCGAGGGTAACTGGTACGACCAGTGATAATTTGCCGTGTAAAATACTCTGTTACACCTTCAACAACATCAGCACTATCCGTCCCATCACTAATATAATATTTTGGATAAAAATTATAGTGTTGTAACCAATGGATGAATTCATGCCGAATTGTTCCTTTATTTGCACCTCCAGGATCTTGTATATACAGTTTTCGATTATAATGCGGTGCCGGCGTTGCAAAACCATTAACTTGATCTGATTTGATCGCCCCTTTCCCAAAAATATGAGCAAAAAATCCTGAATAAAAAATATTAAATTGCCTTTCAAACTCAGCAGCGGATAATACATTAAATAGATTTCCAATATTTTCGTTTACCGAATATTTTGTCAAAAATCCTTCAGGCAAGTACATATTAACATGCTCAATAACATCCTTTCCGGCGTCGATACAATCCTGATTGCTAACTGACATAATTCCTCCCTGCTATAAGTAATAGTATTTTGAATTTAGTTGCGATGCCTTCTAAATAAATTATTCATTTTTCTCATTCCAGTCAAATGAGTTGAAAAGCTGAAAGCATGTAGAACTTGTGTTCCATTATTATTCATTTTTTTTCATTAGCGTTTTTAAATTCATAAACGGTTTTGATACAGCTGAATCACATTGAGTGTTATCTATTCCAAATGCTTCAGTGTGGCGTTGATGAACATTGTCATGACAATATAAACAGAGTAGTTCCCAATTACTGCCGTCTTCGGGATTATTGTCATGATTAAAATCACGATGATGCACAGTGAGTTCTGAGATGTTTTTTTGATTAAATTCGCGGCCACAATTAGCGCAGACCCAAGAATACATTTTCAATGCACGCTCTCGATAGGTACCTGCGCGTATTAATTGGTTTTGAATATTTTTCTCTACCAATTTATCGAGCTTTTCTTTTGATGGATTTTTTTTCATAACAATGAAATTTTAATATCAATAAGTAGAATTGTAAGATATAACCATGATACAGTTAACGAAAATATCTTGTTATCAAATAGACATACTTCACATATCTTAGCCTACATCATCAATAAAGAGATCAAGCATTGAAATTTTTACATCTAATTATAGCTATTGTATTGTCTAGTACTGTAATGGCAAACGACTTTTTCTTAATTGACACACCCTTAGCTGAAAATATTAAAAAAATCGCTAATACTAGCTCATTGCCTAAAAATGATTTTCAATACGACACACCCTTGGGCGTTTCATCACATTGTTATCAGGGTCAATATTTTCTTATTTTATCAAAAAATGATACAGGCAATGGATATGAATTTTCAAATATTAAACCAAAGAATGTAAAATGTATTACATTGCCTGATAAAATGACCATGCCCAAGAATTTGGCTGACATGCATTTGGGAATGGTAAAAAAACAAGTCATCACGTTATTGAATATGCCAAAACCATCGGATAAAGCGACTCTCATGTACAATCAAAAAAAAACAATCAAAGGAAAAATACTTGATGAGCAAACTTGGTTAGATGTTGAATTTCAGCAAGAAAAATTAACGCGAATATCTGTCTTTGTTTCCATAACTCAATGAAACTGATTAATATTCACATCTGCAAATAAAATATCTCACATTTCGTCTTTAATATTTAACCAGTTATGTCTATCGCTCTATTCAAGGTATAAATAAACCACGATTAATTTTTAGATTATCCTAGAATCCGCAGTTGGATTCGACTTTATAGTGCAAGATTTTGATGTGCATAGTGAATACAAAAACTGCGCGGTCACCTTATTGGGCGCTAGCGCCGTGAATGCCTGGAGCGGCTGGAGATAAGCCGCTTTTTGAATTTGCTAGGTGCATCAAAAGCTTGTGCTAGAAATCGTGATCTAACTGCGGATTCTAGGATTATGCAAATTGAAAACAAATTGAACCATTACCGAATATCTTTACTAATAATTAATAAACTGGCTACTATGCTATAAAGCAAATACAGTTTATATTCACACAATAATAAATAACAACTAATCACCCATTTAGACGATTTTTGTGCAGTCATTCATAACCAGTTAACGACAACAAGACATCAAAGCAAACATGCACCATTGCGTCATTAATAATCGATGTTATTCTCCAATTTGGATACTCGGGTTAATTCTACTACTCTCCTATTTTAATCCTTTATTTGCAAACGAAACTGCTTCCAAATTAATGGCAGGTAGTTTTGTACCTGGGGAAATTTTAGTCAAATTTCGTGAGCCAATACCTGACGCGGTTACGAAAGGAAAAGCACAACATTACAAAGCGAAAATTAAACGTATTGATTCTGATTTTGGAATTGAGCATTGGAAAATTGACGAAACCAAAAGCATCAACGACGTCATCAATGCATTACAAGCAGATCCCGCAATTGCAATCGTTGAACCTAACTACCGACGTTTTCCACGCGCTATTCACACCACTGCCGCAACTGATAATAATTACGCTAGATTGCGCCAAGTCAATTTACCTGATTTATGGAAAATTCCACGGGCCAATGAAGATGAATCACGAAAAGTGATCGTTGCGATTATTGATGATTCCTTTGATATAAAACATGTTGATCTTAAAGATAATGTCTATAAACCCTATGATGCAACAGTTAAATCGACCGATCCCACTGCTAAACCCTGTGTCGATAGTTACACTGGTCGCCAAAGTATTGAAGAACATGGAACAATGGTAATGGGGGTCATCGGCGCAACTGTCAACAATGAATTTGGTATTGATGGTGCCGGTGAAAACGCATTGATAATGCCTATTCGTATTAGCTGTAATTACACGGTTAGCGCAGAGTTAGAGGCATTTAACCATGCATTAAAAAATGGCGCCAACATTATCAATTTAAGTTATGGTGGAACGCAATTTTCTCAATTGGAAAAATTAGCCATAACCGAGTTGTTAAAAAAAGACATTTTGATTGTTGCCGCAGCAGGAAATACGCATGCGGATAATGATCGAGTATTAGATTATCCTTCTGGTTTAGATTTACCCAATATATTGGCAGTGACGGCAACGGATGAACAAAACAAACTGGTTGATTGGAGCCAATGGGGACAAACGTCTGTTGATATCGCAGGCCCGGGAATTCGGTTTTATACCACTTACGCATCAAAAAATGGAAAGTCATTTAAATACAATAACGGTACTTCATTCACAGCACCCTTAGTTGCGGGAGTCATTGCATCAATATTACATCGCTCACCATCATCCTCTTTAATGGACGTTAAAGCGGCAATAATGGCAACAGCAATTCCATTACCCTATGATGAAAAGGCTTTATTGGCGACTGATGGTTATATCGATGGACTATCTGCGTTTAATCAATTGAGTGATCCAATACCCGTCCCCATTATCGAATCCATTCAAATTGATGATTCAGAGAATGGAAACAATAACGGAGAAGTTAATCCCGGTGAATCCATTAACATTAACGTTACCGTTCAAAATATTTGGCAAAATGCAGATTTCATTCAGGCAGAACTCATTCCATTGGCTCCATTAAATGTATCTGGACTAATTGATACTGCATCAAATATTGAAGGCTTTAATTCTGAAACATTTACCTACGGTAGTGCTCAGTTTGTATTTGCTGCGGACTTTTCTGCACTGACACAAAAGCAAAATATCAAGTTTCAATTAAAGCTACACGGAACATACAATGTAACGGAGAGCTTTGAAATCACTCGATATTTTACAATTGACACAGGAAGCCTGACAAACAACAAACGTGTTGTTAATATTATGCGGAAAAATGGTAATCAATATGATGAATCACATTACTACAATATCGTACTTGATAATGATGTGGAAAAACTTGACATCATTTTGGATACAAACAATCCCAATGACAATACGATTAAAAATCTCGACTTGCTAGCAAAATTTGGTTCACCCCCATTATTTGACTACGAAGGTGATACGGAAAAAAGTGTTAAACAAAGTGATAATCCGTATTCGAACCGAGACACCATCACTATCCGTAACGCAAAAGCAGGAACATATTACGTTGTTGTGTATGAACCAAAATCGCAATTGCAAAATAAATTTGGCGAAGAAAATCCGCTTGCAAACAACATTCAGTATAGCTTGATTGCTAAAACCACGCCTAAATCTAGGAAAACATCAAATACATTTAGTGGCGGACTTTCGCTAGGGAATCACTCGATTCAAACATTTATTTTACTTTTTGTAATAATGGGGAGTTTACGAATATTTATTACGAGAAATGAAAAAGATTATCTAAAAACGCTAGCTTACAACTAATTAATTTATCCTTTTACATATATCCACCCATCTTTTAAACGCCTAAGTATTAAATCAAGCGCTGCAGGAATATCCTCTGCTTGTGGCAACAATTGAATCTCTCTCCCTTCATTTAATGACGCAGTGCGTTTAGCGACACCACAGGCTTTAAAAGAAATATTATGATAATTGGATGCAAGCTCTTGAATGAGTTCTGCATACGGCGAGCTTTGTCGCAATATACCTAAACCACCCGCATTTGTTACAATCTCAATTTTAAATACTTTTCCAGAATTATGTTCCGCTTGCAGTAGTCGCTCTGCAGCCTCTAACGCTAGATTAACTTGATCTGGATCCATTGTATTGATATGAATCAATATATTATTATCATTAAACAAAGACGATGAAAGTTGTGCAACATTATAAAAAGTACTTGGTTTGTTATCTGTTAAAAGCGTGCCGCCTACCCATCCAACTGCACTCCCAATTAGCAACAACCCAGCAGAAGCAACCGCAACAGAGAATTTTTGTTTCTTGTGCAACGTACTCACATTCACTACAGCAGAATTCAATGGTGGCGAATCATAGGCAGTAATGATACTTTCTTTTACTCGTCGTAATTCAGAATAGCGATTCGCAACGCCACTGTTATTCTGCATGATACTAAGTATTTGCGCACGTTCCTCGCTATCTAATTCATTATCCAGCAATGCATTCAATTTTTCATCTGATATTGAATCTCCACGAATCATTTTATTCTCCTCAGGTTGGGTTTGCCTGGTTCAACAAAACTTTCAATATCTTTTAATATTATTTTTAACGCGTTGCGTGCGCGACATAATCGACTCATAACAGTGCCGATGGGAATTTCTAAAATTGTAGCAACTTCTTTGTAACTCATTTCTTCAAGATCAATCAACGTAATTATCTGACGTTGATTGATTGGCAATTGTGCAATACCATGACGTATCCGATTCACGGCATTTTCTTGTTCCAACTCTAATTCAGTATCTGACTCGGAATGAAATGTTAACGATTCGATCTCCACCATCTCTTTTTTACTGCGCCAATAATCTTTCCAGCAATTATTCAATATCATAAACAACCAAGCATCCATGGCTTTACTGTCTTTTAATTGATGTTTATTCTTAAGTGCTTTTAACAGTGTTTCCTGTACCAAATCGCTTGAAAGATGCGGATCATGACACCATGAATAGGCCAATCGATATAAACGTTGCCAGCGATCATCTAATTCTTTTTGAAACCGTCTAGATTGCCCTATAAAAGACCACATAAAAATCATCTCCAGCAGATAAAAAGATAGACGCAAACCAAGTAAAAATTATTCCCTTTTTTTTCATTATCAGGGAATAAAATCATCTTCAAATCCGTCTTCCTAATTAATAATGTCATATTATTAATAAAACACCAATAATTGGGGGATACACAATGAAAGATAAAATGAATTTATTCAAAGCATTAATTGCACTTAGTATGTCTTTGTTACTATTTGCAGCGGTTACACAAAATAGCGTTGCTAGTGGTTTTGCAAAACATAAAGTTGTTATTCAAGTGAGCACTGACGATCCTCGTACGCAAAAAATCGCTTTAAATAATGCCGTTAATTTACAAAAAGAATATGGAATGGACAACATTGATGTTGAAATTGTCGGTTATGGACCTGGTCTAAGTTTAATGACCGCAAAGAATAAACAAGCAACTCGTGTAAAAAGTTTAGCGGCTCAAAACATTCGTTTTAGTGCCTGTGGAAATACGATGAAAAAAGTCACTAAGAAAACTGGAAAAAAGCCTGCATTAACCGATGGTGTGAACGTTGTTAAAGCAGGTGTTGGTCGAATTATGGAATTACAAGCAGATGGATATGCTTACGTTCGACCGTGATTTTCCCAAACACAAAATAGCGTGCTTTATGTAGATTAGTCTTTAATCTATTTCAAATCAAATACAGAGTTAAATTTATCCAATTTGGTCATTCTGTAAAAAGCGTTAGTAAATCAATTATTTCTTATTTAGATTAATTTACTGACGCTTGCTTTGCTCATTCTACACCCAGACAAGCAAACAATAGCAAATAGAGTCGTAACGAACTCATTCCCATCTCAACTAATTTAAACAAACCCTTTTTGCGTTTGTTAGCTTGGTGTCAAACTTTCTATCAATCATTTTTTTCATAAACAAATCGATTTTCGACGTGGAGGTAATACGCACAACTCGAACGGTAAGTTCTTGATGGTGGTTATTATTTATGTATCAGTATTACCTAAATTAATTCTCCGTAATACCGACTATATCTAGGATGTCGACTATGTGAATTGCCTAAATGCGTAATTATTATTATTTCACTTGTATTATCTTATTCCTGATATTTTGTGGATCGTTATGGATATTTTTCTCTCGATCAGCGGAATTCAGAAATTATCATACTGCGATAGCACAGGGATCTACTGCAAGTACTCGTAATGTTATTAATCGATATATCATCGAACGACGTCGATTAGTTTCAATATTTGTCTCTACAAATAGAAAATTAGTCAATCAACTTATTGAAGAACAAAGTGATGAAATTAAAGAATTAGTTGATGAAAAGCTAACTGAATTTTTCCCAAATTATTTCACATTTACGATCGCAGACAACAATGGTGTGCCCTATTTTGAAGATTTTGATGGACTCATAGGTGAACAATGTTTATCAGATATCAAAACATTTTCTGATCACGAAAATCATTTTCCTAAATTACACCCGAATTCAGAAAAGTACCATTTTGACATTATGGTTGCTCATCAATATAAAGATATCGATGTGATTTTTTTTGTTAGTTTTGATGCTGACGTATTGGGTGAAATACTGAAAAATCTGCAAGTACCTCAGCACAAGTTGATGCTAACTATTCCTATAGGGGAAAACACTCTCATAGAAATTACCGAAAACGGATCTCGAATTCATATCAAAAATCGTTTAGACTTCCGCCTAAGGAAAGATGAAATATCGAGAGTATTAAGTCGTAGAAAAATCGAAGTCAGCTCATGGAATGTATTGGATTTATATAATCCAGGCCTTTTTTCACAATATAATACTAAACTCCTTATTCAAACCGGAGTTGCTATATTTCTTTTTTGTCTAACATTACTCACAATGCTAATATATTTAAAAAGGGAACAATCATTAAAGGAAAAGGCAGAAAATCACAAACAAGATTTTTTGGGTGTCGTGAGTCATGAACTGCGTACGCCTTTGACCGCAATAAAAGGATCTTTGGGTTTAGTTTCTAACGGTATTACAGGAAAATTAAACGATAAAGCGCAAGAATTGATTGATATTGCATTTGATAATTGTAATCGATTGGTCTCACTAGTTGATGATTTACTTGACGTGCAAAAATTGGAATCCGGAAAAACTAGCTTAGAGCGAAAACCTTGCAATCTTTCAACTTGCGTTAACATGTCTCTTAAAAACATTGAACATTATGGTAGCCAATTTGGTGTTATTTATCATCTTACTGACTTACTGCCTAACACAATCGTACATATTGATGAAAACCGTTTTCTTCAAGTTATGAACAACCTTCTATCCAACGCCGCCAAATACGGTGGAACCAACAAGACAGTTGATGTTAGCATTATACCTTACAATGAAAAAGTTCGTATCAGTGTAACAGACTATGGCGAGGGAATTCCCGAAGAATTTCAAGGTAAAATTTTTGAGAAATTCTCTCAGGCAAATCAAAGCACTCTCGACAAAGTTAAAAGTACTGGATTAGGGTTGCATATTGTAAAACAAATTATAAAATTACATAACGGGAAAATTAAATTATTTTCAAATGAAAAAGGCACAACATTTTTTATCGATATGCCAATATTTCAGAAATAAATATAACCTTTTTAGTCTTTATTTTCTTTTTTATATTTTAGATCATCACCAGCGTAAATAAGATCGGGATTATTGATAGCATTCCAATTAGCCAAATCGGGAAAACGAAAAGGGTTATTCAAATACTTCCCCGCAATATGCCACAATGTATCTCCCTTAGCTATGTGATGGTTTCTCCAAATTAATGGTGGCTTTACTTCAGACTGCAGTATTACGTTTTCAGGCGATAATGCACCTATTGCAGTTGTCGTCGAAAATTTGCTATCAAACGTGTCAGCTTTCTGTTTGGATTCAGGAAGATTTTGAACTGGCGGACGAATAGATAAACCTAATCTTTCTTTTACTGTCTCGAGTATAATCTGCTTATCATCGAGCTGCTTATCGAAGTTATTAGCTTCATTTAATAGAACTACATCGGAGAAACTATCGCCGGACACCTGAGGGCTATCAAATTGATTGTGTTGAACGATAAACACGATAATTGCTACGAACAATACGCTAGCAACTAATCTAAGTGGCTTATAATTATCTTTATTTGACTTTGTTCTCTGAACGCGGTCCAGTACTTTTCTAACAGAGGCTTCACGCTTTATCAACAATGGTCTATTTTCAATTTCCTCTAAAACAGACTGTTGGTTTGTTATACTTGTCGATTTATTCCTTATATTATCTGTTTCTTTTGATGGCTCTAATTTAGGTGATGAAACACCAAAATTTTCTTTTTCTTTTCCTTTTTTATCATCGCCAATCAGTAATTCATTATCAGGATGATCAAACACCAAATTTGTTGAACCTATCTCACTGGGCTCCAAATCATCCGGCATCAATGATTCATCAATTCTTTCTACATAATCTGATGCTGATTTTTCTATATTTGATGTGTCATTAAAAAACTCGCTTTCTACATGGATTAGATGACTATCCGGTTGAGAATAAACACTCTCGATTTCGTCAGAATATTCAGATGGATTTTTCGTTTCAAATTCTCCATCCCCGACATCATCTGATGTATTAACGCTAACTCCTACCCTTTCAATCTGTTCATCTTGAAGTAACAAATCTTCATCTTCGTTAGATGTAACAACGTTTTTTGTATTTAGCTGACTATACTCTGATTCTGGTAAACTTGACGAGTTGACAGTGTTTTCTATTGCTGCTGAATTCGAATTTTCTAAAATTGATGTAGTATTGGGGAATTCACTCTCTATTTCACTAGTGAGACTACTATTTGTTTTATCAGAACACTCTGAAGCAGCTTTTTCCTCAGATTCAATCGCACTAGAAATATCAGTTGAGATTGAAGTTATTGCAGAAATTTCATAATTAGAACATTTTGAAATAACAGACGAAGTTTCTTCTTGATTCTTTTGATTGCTATTATTATTTTCTTCTTCATTTTCATACCGTAGCTCATCTGAATGGTTGTTTTCGGATGCCACCATTGAGTAAACGGATTCCATCACTTCAGGACCAAGTTCGACTACATCATTCAATTTTGAATTAGCAGTATTAGCCTCAATAACATTTAGAGCTTCGATTTCTCCCGCGTTTGTAACAATGTCAGACGCTGCTGTTTCTGTTTCTGTTTCTGTTTCTGTTTCTGCTTCTGCTTCTGCTTCTGCTTCTGCTTCTGCTTCTGCTTCTGCTTCTGCTTCTGCTTCTGCTTCTGCTTCTGCTTCTGCTTCTGCTTCTGCTTCTGCTTCTGCTTCTGCTTCTGCTTCTGCTTCTGCT